>ODAI013850547.1_pt1 | contig 39664 bp, 36 predicted proteins | sample 1539321 | NCBI WGS metagenome assembly ODAI01 (sample SAMN02144231, study PRJEB22623) | gut metagenome | biome: sheep rumen | host: Ovis aries | place: New Zealand
ATCTCATCCTTGGGGACCTTGCGGAGCTTGAGTCCGAAAGCCATATTATCGAAAACCGTCATATGCGGATAAAGAGCATAGTTCTGGAAAACCATCGCGATATCTCTGTCCTTGGGTGCGATATCGTTTACGAGGCGGTCGCCGATGTAGAGCTCGCCCTCTGAGATCTCCTCAAGTCCAGCGATCATACGGAGGGTAGTTGACTTACCGCAGCCGGAAGGTCCTACCAGTACGATGAACTCCTTGTCTCTTATCTCTAAATTAACATCCGAAACTGCAACAACGCCGCCCGGATACTTCTTATAAATGCCTTTAAGTGTTAAGCCTGCCATTTAATCCAGTCCTCCAGTTCATATTTTGTGCCGATATTATTTCTTTACAGTATCAGCTATGATAATATAATACCACACTTTTCAAAAGATTTCAAGTTGCTAAATTGCCAAACTTACAATTATTTGTTTATTAGAATTGCCGAAAAAATTGCGGAAAAATCGGCACAGAAACGGTCAAAATCCGGCTTCAGGAACAAGTTTTCAACATCTTTGTGCAATAATTCCATACAGTCCCCGATTGCCAGTTTTTCGGGCAAAACCAGTCCGCCGAGCGAAACTCTCATCAATACCTCGACATGATTGCCAACGGCGGCGAACATTCTTTTCACCTGATGATATTTTCCCTCATGAAGCTGTACAAACGCCAGTTTTTCGCAGTTTTCAACAGGACGGACCAATGCAGGGAGACAGGTTTCACCGTCAGATAAAATCAAATTATTTTTGAATTGATCAATATATTTATTTTCAAACAGTCTGGCAAGTTTCACAATATATATTTTAGGTATGTGGCTTCTTGGAGAGAGTATCCTGTGCGAAAGCTCGCCGTCATCTGTAATGAGCAGCGCTCCGAGCGAATCCTTGTCAAGCCGTCCCGCAGGAAAAAGCCCCTTCGTCCGCAGCTCAGGCGGCACAAGCTCAAGGACATTTGCCCCATCGCCGCCGTCAGTCGTGCTGACATAACCTGCCGGCTTGTTGAGAAGGATATACCTGTATTTTTCGCTGCGTACAGCCTCCCCGTACACCGAAACGCTGTCTTTTTCCGGGTCAAGCTTTGTGTCTGTTTTTTTCACAGAGCAGCCGTTGAGGGTTATCTTTCCCGAAGCGGCGAGCTGTTTTATCTGGCTGCGGGTATACTCCGTGCGCTCTGATATAAATTTATCAAGCCTTATCTGCGGCATATTTTATCCTTTCTGAAAAACTGCAATGCGGAACGGCGAGGTGCCGTTGCTTACTAAGTTCTTTTCTCTAAGTTCTGAGCTGTTATTTCTTATGAATATTTCGAGGGAAGCGGACAATATTATGTTATAGAAAATGGGTACATAGCTTTTTGGTGGTCTGGCGTTCGTAAATCGCCAGTGTATCACAGTGAGGAGAAGCAATTACGCAAACGCCGGAATCTCACGACCGCCTTATTTGTTATTTTCCCTTGATAATCTTGGAGGTATACTTATGAAAAAGCTTACATTCGCCTTTGTTTCGGCAGCTATTCTGACTGCCGCCATTTTCATCGTTCCCGGCGGGAAAGGCGGGAGGCGCGTGCCGGAGAGTGCTGTCGTAGCTGCCTCAAATGTTGCCGAGCGCATGGACTACTTCGCCTCACACGGCTGGGAGGTCGAAGAAATTGCCGGTAAGGATGTCACTATCCCTTCAGACTTTTCGGCTGTATATGAAGAATATGCCTTAGTCCAGGACAAACAGGGACTTCCCCTGCGCGAATACGCCGGCAGGAATGCTCAGCTCTACGTCTATGAGGTAAAAAATTACAGCCCCGGAAGCAAAAAGATGCTGGCGGAGCTGCTTGTCTGCGACAATACTGCCGTTGCCTCACTTGTCTACAGCGAGGACGGCGGTTCCCTCAGAATGCCGGTGAGCTGAAGCTCAGAATGCACTTATGATATTGCCAAGAGGCGGGATCCTTAAAGCCATGTCCTTCACTACGCCAACAATGAGGAATACAAGCACGCAGAGCTGCACAAGACCGATGATCGTACTTATAACTAAGCCTGCACCGGGGATCATTGAACAAAGTGTGCTGACAATACTTACTCCAATGGAAGTCAACAGCCATGCAAGCTGCTGATTTGCGTGAAAACGGCAGTATGACGAGGTCTTGTTGCACAAAAAGGTCACGAAGAAAAGTATCGGGAAGATATAACCCAGTACCGCAAGAACCTTATAGCTGCTGATGTCCTGAGGAGCAAAGCCTGCCTGTTCGTTCCTGTCATTGAAGTTTTCCAGAAAATTTTCCATGTTTTTCTCCTTCTGTCCGCATTTGCGGGCTTTTTTTTTGGGTATGTAACTTTAGGCCATACATAAACGTGACGTTCGCAATTGCAGACGCTGTCGATCACATAAATTGTTATAAACCCTTATATATCTGAACCGCGTGTATGCGATATCATTTAATGCTGTCAAATTCACTTATCGCTGCTACAAAGCTCTCTATATCGTTGAAATCCTTGTATACGGAAGCAAATCTGATGTATGCCACCGGATCTATCTCTCTCAGCCTTTCAAGCACGATCTCGCCGATCTCGCGCGAGCTGATGACTGTTCTTAGCTTGTCGGCACATGAATTTTCAACGTGATCCGCGATCTCCTCTACCATGACATTCGTCACCGGACGCTTTTTTATCGCAGTGAATATGCCCTTTATCAGCTTCGACTTATCAAACGGCTCAAATCCGCCCGAGCGCTTTTCTACCATAAGCAGCGGCGACTCTATCTCCTCGAAGGTCGTGAACCTTCCGCTGCATCTTACGCACTCTCTGCGGCGCTTTATTTTTTCATCATTTGGTCTTGAATCTATGACCCTTGTATCCTCAAAGCCGCAGTATGGGCATTTCATAGGTTTCTCTCCCCGCCGTAAGGCTCAGTCATATTTGTTAATATATTATAACTCGTCACGAGGTCACTTATCCCGCCGAAGCCGCTCCTGTACAGCTCAAGCACAACTCCGCAGTCGGGGTTGTACTTCCCGAGCTTCTCGAAAAACTGCCTGAAACGGAAACTTCCATTGCCGATAAGGAGGCAGTCACCGAGCTCGCCGCTGTCGCTTATGTGAACATGAACAATACTTTTCCCGGCAGCATCGAGGAAACGGAACGGATCCTCGCCCGCACGGACAGCCTGTTTAGTATCAAGGACGAACGCAAACTCGTTCCCGAGCATTTTTGCAAGCTCCCTGATATACGACGAAGAAGCGCTCTGACAACGCGAAACGTTCTCCACAGCTACTGTAACTCCAAATTCCTTTCCGAGTCTGAAAAGACGGCTGTAGCGTTCACAGTACAGCTCCTTGCTTTTCGCGGCTTTTGCGCCGTGAAAGACGAAGACCTCAGCGCCGACGATGTTCATGAACCTGAAATAATTCCTGTAATACTCCAACATATCCGCTATCCTGCGCTCATAATCGGAAAAGAGCATCATCTGCTCCATTTCGCAGGTAAACGGATGGACGGAGAGACACTTCATGTCAAATCTTTTAAGAAGATTCGCAGCACCGTATGCAAAGCCCTTTTTCAGCTCTGAATGAGTATTAATGAACATCTCAACGGCTGAAATGCCGTTCACCGCAAGGTCATACAGGCTTTCCTCAAGCGGCTTCGGGTACAGGCAGGCTGTTGATACACCGGCTATCAAAGTATTCTCTCCTTTCCCTCAGTGGTCATACCATAGATTATATCACATCTTTCCGCAAAAATCAAGCTTTGAGGCGATAGTTTTTGATATTCAGGTTTTCAACAAATAATATAACTTTTTCAGGTCTTCACGCTGCGGACGTGCAATGCAAACTCTTTGACATTCTGCCGATGCTTTGCATATTATATAGCGGAGGTGTGTAAGATTGACAAAAGAAATAATAATTGCATTCATCATGTGCATTGACATATATCTCGCTGCGGCAGCCTACTGCAACAGCGGGATCAGGATCCCCGCACTCTCAGCCGGCGCGATAAGTCTTGTCAGCGCGGCTGTGCTCTGTATTTCGGTGGAGTTCTCCGAGCTTCTCGGAAGGCACGTTCCCGCATCACTGTTCCGGATCTGCGGCATTGTTCTTCTGACCTCGATAGGAGTGCTTACGATAATCAGGAGCGTTGTGAGGACAGTAATGCTCCGCGCCTCGGAAAATGGCGGTATTTCGCTGAAAAAGGGCAATCTTGTAATAAGGCTGTATCTTGATGACACAGCTGCTGACCTTGACGGCTCGAAGGTTCTTTCATTGGGTGAAGCGCTTGCACTGTCACTTGTCAGTTCTTTTGACTGTGCTGCAACGGGGCTGGGATTCGGCTGTCATGACCTGAACATACCTGTCCTGACGCTTTCGGCGTTCATCTGCGGCTGTACAGCACTTTTTCTTGGTGATCTGACCGGAAAAAAAATATCCTCCCTCAGGCACGATCTCTCGTGGGTGGGAGGAATAATAATCATTATATTTACTTTATTATTTTACTGAATCTACAGCTCATATACGACAATTTCCGGCGCATTGAACAGCCTAAGCTTTCCGAGACCGGCAGATACAAGGAGTTTTGTTTTACCTATAGTATAAATTCCCTTCGCATATCTCGGAAAAAACTTACGCTCCGGAGAGAGCAGTCCTATCCCGAAAAGCCTTATCACACCGCCGTGTACATGACCGCTGAACACCACGTCAGCACCCCATTCTGAATAAGCCTGCGCGAAAAACGGATTGTGCGCCAAGAGCATGACCTCGCCGTCCGGACATTTTCCGAGATAGCGCTCCATATCAGCCGGAGTTATTCTTTCAAGGTCGCGGTAGCCGCCGTTTTTCTTATAGGTCTCATAGCTTTCTTCAAGCCCGCAGATCGTTGTTTTTCGCCCTTTTATCTCTATATTGCAGCATAAGTTCCGCAGCAGCACTGCATCAGTTTCCGCAATTGCAGAAAGCAGCTTCTCCTGCATTTCCGGCGGAAGGCTCTGCTCATGATTGCCGAAGATCATGTAGACCGGAGCGATCCTGCAAAGCTCTCTGAGCATATTCCTTATAGTATCGAAGCTTGTCTCAGTGCGCGAAACGATGTCTCCGCTCACTATGATGATATCGGGCTTTTCGCGCTCAGTGAGCCGGCTTATCCGGGAGTTATCCCTGCCGAAGCGCCTTTTGTGCAGGTCAGAAATATGTACTATTCGTATATTTTTTCCAAGTCTCTCACGGCGTACACGGAGCGCAAAAACATTCTCCCAGACAGCATACGCGGCAAAGCTCACGCTCAGGATTATTACAAAAAGTATCATCGGTCTTTCTTTTCCTTTTTATCAAGATACCTCAGTATCGGTATATCAATAACCGAAAATACAAGCAGGTAGGCTGACGTTATCATTATCCTCGCAGAATATACCGCTATCGTGCCTCTGATACTGTTATCAATACTGTCAAGGTCAAATGTGATGAAGAATAGTATAAGGCTGAATATGCACGGCGCGCCGACTGCACATGAGAAGAAGAACTGCCGGGAGAAATTCCCGTGCTTTCCCGCATCGAGCTGCACAAAATGGTACATCATGCAGAGTATCAGCGGCGTGAAAAGAACATATATCTGCTCATAAGCCAGCTTATCGAAGGCATACCAGTTGAACCACTGCGCAAACATACTCAGTGCAAAGATCGCTATTGCGGTGAAGAATCCTGCTCTGTAGGACAGATATTTGCCCTTTTCGTCATCATTCATCGTCGCTGTCCTCGGGGTCGGCCTCGATCACGACCTCGTTCTGTTCCTCGAGCGCAGCCTCCTCCTCGGCAGCCTTAGCCTGTTCCTCGGTTAGCTGCTCTACTTTTTCGGTCTCGGCAGAATCGTCATGCTCGGCACGAGTAAACGCAACTACCTGTGCGCCCTCGTTGACCTTCATCACACGGACTCCCTTTGCGATACGTCCCATAATACGAATATCGCTCGCAAGTATCCTTATGATGATACCGTCGCTCGAAACGAGGATTATATCGTCCTCCTCGTCAACTATCTTTATTCCGCAGACATGACCGCGGATATCATCGACCTTGTAATTGGTAAGACCATAGCCGCCGCGGTTCTGTATACGATAGCTGTCTATCTCTGTACGCTTGCCGTAGCCGTTTTCGGTAACCGTCAGCAGAGCTGCGCCCTCGCGTACTCTTGCCATGCTGACTACATAGTCGCCGTCGCGGAGCTTTATAGCCCTTACACCGTGGGCTGAACGTGAAAGTGCGCGTCCCTTTTCTTCTTCAAGACGGATAGCCATACCGTTTCTTGTAGCGACAAAAAGCTGAGCATGACCATCAGTGAGGCGCACTCCTGCGATCTCGTCGCCCTCGTCAAGACCAATGGCGATAAGACCGTTCTTGCGGACATTCCTGTAAAGCGAGAGATTAGTGCGCTTGATCTTGCCGTTTTTGGTTACCATAGTGATGAACTTCTCGTCGCTGAAATCGGTCGTCTTTATCATCGCAGCGATCTTCTCGCCCTCTGAGAGCGGGAGAAGATTTATCAGATTGAAGCCTCGGGAAGCCTTCGAGCCGTCCGGGACCTCATAGCATTTGAGCTTATACATGATGCCCTTGTTGGATATGAACAGGATGTTGTCGTGGGATCCGCAGATGAACATTTCCTCCACGAAATCCTCCTCACGCTGCTTCATACCGCTGATACCGCGTCCGCCTCGCTTCTGGGTCTTGTACTCGGCGACGGGCATACGCTTTATGTAGCCGTTATTGGTGAGGGTGACAACGCAGTCCTCCTGCGGGATAAGGTCTTCAATATCGACCTCACCGCTGACATTTTCAATGCTTGTACGGCGCTCGTCGCTGAACTTTTTCCTGATAGCATTGAGGTCATCCATGATTATCTGGTAAACGCGGTTTATATCCGCGAGGATGTCCTCGAAGTCTGCAATTTTAGCAAGAAGTCCCGATAATTCGTCGATTATCTTCTGCCTTTCGAGGCCTGTGAGCTGTCCGAGACGCATCTGGACGATAGCCTCAGCCTGTTCCTCGGAAAGACCCTTTCCGCTTGTTAGATGATTGCCCGAAAGGTCAAATTCAGCCATATCAAGGATGTTGAACACGTTCATTCCCTTGAATTCCTCTATCCTTTCGAGAAGGGCTGACATATCCTCGTCCTTGAAGCGTTCAATGAGCCTTGCCTTAGCGTCCGGGATGTTACTGCTCGAGCGGATTATTGAGATTATCTCGTCGATATGGTCAGCCGCAAGCACGAATCCCTGCAGAATATGAGCTCGTTCGAGAGCCTTTCTGAGGTCAAAACGGGTACGCCTCTGGATAACATCTACCTGGAAGTCAAGGTAGTTCTGGAGCATCTGCTTTAGAGTGAGAATCTTCGGCTCTCCGTTTACGAGAGCGAGCATAATAATGCCAACAGTATCCTGAAGCTGTGTAAGTGCAAAGAGCTTGTTAAGGACGATTTCCTGCATTGCGTCCTTTTTCAGCTCGATAACAACTCTCATACCATCCTTGTCGGACTCATCCCGGAGGTCGTATATTCCCTCTATCTTCTTATCACGGACGAGCTGCACTATGCTCTTGAGGAGGCGTTCCTTCCTGAGCATATAGGGTATCTCGTCTATTATTATGCAGTTTCTGCCCTTTATCTCCTCGAAGTGAGTGCGGCTGCGGAGGGTGATTTTTCCTTTTCCGGTCGCATAAGCAGCACGGATCCCGGCTTTGCCCATGATAACGCCGCCGGTAGGGAAGTCCGGTCCCTTGATATGCTCCATTATCTGCTCAAGAGTGCAGTCCGGGTCATCTATAAGCAGAGAGAGTGCGTCTATTACTTCGCCTAAATTATGCGGAGGTATATTCGTAGCCATGCCGACCGCAATGCCGACCGAGCCGTTCACAAGAAGATTCGGGAAGCGCGAGGGGAGTACCACAGGCTCTTTCAGACGGTCGTCGTAGTTTGAGGTAAAATCCACAGTCTCCTTGTTTATATCGGTGAGCATATCGAGGGTGAGCTTCGCCATTTTAGCCTCGGTATAACGGTAAGCCGCAGGCGGATCACCGTCGATAGAGCCGAAGTTTCCGTGCCCGTCAACAAGGGGATACCTCATTGAGAAATCCTGTGCAAGTCTTACGAGCGCGTCGTACACGGAAGCGTCACCGTGCGGATGATAACGTCCCAGAACCGCGCCGACTGTATCCGCACACTTACGGTAAGCCTTTTCCGGGGTAAGACCGTTCTCATGGAGCGTGTACAGAATACGTCTGTGTACAGGCTTCAGACCGTCCCTTACGTCCGGGAGCGCACGCGATACTATAACCGACATAGCATAGTTGAGCATGGAATTCTCCATTTCGTCAACTATCTCGGTATTTATTATCTTTGAATTGTCCTGATATAGCAAAATTTCTACCTCCTGTGAGATATTGTGCATTGATATAAGGCAACAGCGCACAAAGATTGCGCTAAAGATGCAAGCAGATTTAGTGCAAAGCCGTCAGGCGGTCTTTGTGCGGTGTTGCCATAATTTCATCCGGCAAAAACCGTCCTCATACAATCCTGTTCCGGTATAATTGCAGTCATACAGCCTGCAAACAGAACTGCCAGCAGAATAAAAACAATTATCGCAGTTATGACACCCTTCATGTAGAAGCGGAATGCGCCCCCTAAGCTGTCTGTTTCATTATGCTTATAATTATGCTTATAATTATGCTCATGATCGTATGAATTATAGTTTCCGTTATTATTTTCAGAGTAAAATCCGCTTCCGATATATTTTAACCTCGGGTCATCCGAGAACATATTGGAATAATTGACGTTATCTGAACCGCTTTTTACATGATCTTCGCTGTTATTATTCCTGTTTTCCATTATTATCAAGTCCTTGTACTCCTGACTGCTTCGAGCTCCTCCTCGGAAAAGCCCTCCTTCGGAAGTATGTAGAAAGCCCTTTTTCCCTGCAATATCAGGAAAAATCTGTCATATTCAAGCAGGTCGTACTCATCATCAAATGGTATCTCCGTTGCCTCAGGAAGCGGGTCGTAGCCGTCGTCCTCATCATCGAAGTCCTCATTGTTTTCGTCCGGAACATAGTTTTCAACAGATTCTTCTTCAACCGTTGAAATTTCAAGGTGATCCTCCGCTATCGCTATCCTGTAGAGCGTCTCGCCCATTTCCCTGACTGTATCCGATACATTGCGGAATATCCTCCTCGGATTGTACCACTCCCTGAATGCCATTGCTATACATATAACGATCAGCAGGTAGACCAGCCGGTTTTCCGGAGCTTTTACTGCGGCATAGACAAAATCTCCCGCAAGTATCAGAAATATCACCATGAAAAATATGCTCTTTTTCCGAACAAATTTTTTCTGATACTCCTTGTATGCCTCTCTGAAAGTCTCATAAGGCACACGGTATTCCTTTTCAAGCCTGTATTTTTCTTCCATAAGCATTATATATCAAGATCCTGAGCGAATCTTGCGTTCTTCTCGATAAAATCACGGCGCGGCTCTACTTTGTCGCCCATGAGTATAGTGAATACCTCGTCAGCCTTGATAGCGTCCTCCATGCCGATCTTCACGATAGTACGCCTCTCAGGGTCCATAGTAGTCTCCCAGAGCTGCTCAGGATCCATCTCACCAAGACCTTTGTATCGCTGTACCTCGACGTCCTTGTACTTCCCGTCCTCGGAAAGCTCAGCGATGAACCTGTCGCGCTCCTCGTCGGAGAAAGCATAGTATATCTTCTTCTTTCGCTCTACTCTGAAAAGCGGCGGCTGAGCTATATAGATGTTGCCGTTCGTGATGAGCGGCCGCATATAGCGGAAGAAGAATGTGAGCAGAAGTGTACGGATGTGCATACCGTCAACATCGGCATCCGCCATGATTATGACTTTGCCGTAGCGGAGCTTTTCTATATCAAAGTCCTCACCGATACCTGTTCCGAGCGCGGTAACGACCGGTTCGAGCTTATCGTTGCCGTAGATACGGTCAAGGCGCGCCTTTTCAACATTGAGCATCTTTCCCCAGAGAGGAAGGATCGCCTGATAGCGGCGGTCACGCCCCTGCTTTGCAGAGCCTCCCGCAGAGTCTCCCTCGACGATGTACACCTCGGTATACTGATTATCGCGCTCTGAGCAGTCAGCAAGCTTTTCCGGCATCGAATTGTTCCCGAAGGTATTTTTCCTGCGCTCGGCTTCTCTTGCTTTTTTTGCAGCCTCTCTTGCTCTGTAGGCTGAAATGCACTTCTCGAATATGATATTTGCAGTCTCGGGGTTTTCTTCAAGAAAGTTCATGAGCTTCTCGGTGACGAGCTTATCCACAAACGGCTTGACCTCGGGATTTCCGAGTCTTCCCTTTGTCTGTCCCTCAAACTCGCACTCAGTGAGCTTTACCGATACTATAGCCGTAAGTCCCTCGAGAACGTCCTCTTTCCTGAGGCTCTCGATCTCCTTCTTCGGGGATTCCTTGCTGTTCTTGCCCTTCTTTGCGGGCTCCTTCTCCTTGAACTTTCCGAACTTTTTTCCGTATTCGTTGATAACTCTCACAAGGGCGTTCTTGAATCCGGTCTCATGAGTTCCGCCGTCCTGAGTGTGGATATTATTTGCAAACGAAAGCGTAAGCTCGTTGTAATCGGTATTGTACTGCATTGCTATCTCAGCAAAGGAATCTCCCTGCGTGCCGGAGACATAGATGACCTCGCTGCCAAGAGGTTCAAGATGCCTCTTTGCATGGAGATACTCGACAAACTGGCGTATTCCGCCCTCATAGTGCAGAGTTTCGCCCTTTATATCATTCTCATCGCGCTTGTCGGTGAAGATTATCTTTATGCCCGCGTTCAGGAAAGCCTGCTCACGAAGCCTTGCCAGAAGCACCTCATAGTCATAGACTGTATGCTCAAATATTTCGCCGTCAGCCTTGAACATTACGGTCGTACCGGTATCCGTGGCTTTTCCGATCTTTTTGATCTCCTCGTCATAATGTCCCCGCTCGAACCGCTGGAACCAGATATTTTCGCCGTCCCTTACGGTAAGCTCAAGCCACTCTGAGAGGGCATTTACTACCGAAGCACCTACTCCGTGGAGGCCTCCGGAGACCTTGTATCCGCCTCCGCCGAATTTTCCTCCAGCGTGGAGAATGGTATACACGACCGTTGCTGCGGAAATGCCTTCCTTCGGGTGTATACCAACGGGTATACCTCGTCCGTTGTCCGAGACCCGGATAACATCGCCCGGCAGTATTTCTACAGTTATTTCGGTGCAATAACCTGCAAGTGCCTCGTCAATGGAGTTGTCAACGATCTCATATACAAGGTGGTGCAGACCGTTCTTGCCCGTTGAGCCGATGTACATACCCGGACGCTTCCGGACAGCCTCAAGTCCTTCGAGAACTTGTATGTCGTTTTCGTCATAATTATTCTGCTGACTCATTTTTTACCTCCAAAGGTCCATTCAATTCATAATTCATAATGCAAAATTCATAATTGAAAATGTCCGGCGTAATTACGCATTATGAATTACGAATTACGCATTTTCAGAATCCACCGCCTGATGCAAGCCTTTTACGCAGTGTTGCAGCGGAAAGCTGGGATATATATATTTTTTCTCTGCCATTTTTCACTGTTATAATGAAGCTCCGTGGCAGTTCATAAGTCGTATAGACGCACTTTTTTTCCTTTTCAGCACGGTCGAGCAGCTTTTTTGTAGCCTTATCGACCGTTGTATTCTCGATATCGAATATCCCGACGATACCGCGTATATCTATCATATAATCGTTCCCGATATGAAGGTACATCGTCATTCCTCTGTTATCCTTCCTGAGCTTATGCGGAGAATTTTTCCCTTTATTTCGGGAAGAAGCGCACTTTCATTAGGTGTCGTCAGGAATACCTGCATATCCTTTATCATGCCGAGCACAAATTTCTGTCTTGATTCATCAAGCTCACCCATTACGTCATCAAGAAAGATGACCGGCGGGTCCTTTGAGCGCTTTGTGAAGATCTCAGCCTGTGCGAGCTTCATTACCAGCGCAGCGCTCTTGACCTGACCCTGTGAGCCGAAATCCCGCGCACTCACGCCGTTTATCCTTATAACTATCTCATCGCGGTTGACTCCTGCGTGGGTAGAGCCTGTCCTGATGTCATATTCCTCTGTCTCACGAAGCTTGTTGTAATAGCGCTCGAAAGCCTCCTCGCCGCACGGCTTCTCGAAGTCCTCCGGGCGGAAAACGTTCGACTTGTATTCAAGCTCAAGCTCCTCATTTCCGCCTGAGATCGTTCTGTACAGCCTGCCGCATATCTCATTTATCCGGCTGACATAGTCCTTCCGCATATAGGATATCAGCACTCCCTCATGAGCCGCCTGTCTGTCCCATATATCGAGGACATCCCCGGACGCGCCGCCCTGCATGATATTTTTCAGCAGTGAATTTCTCTGGTTCATGATCGCGTTGTGCTTATTTATGTGAACGACGAACAGGGGATTTAGCTGTGAGGCAGCCATATCGACGAAATTACGCCGTTTTTCGGGCGAACCCTTTATCATGTCCACATCGTCCGGGATGAAGGCGATGCACTTGAAAACATCGAAAAGAGCCCGGGTACCCTTCTGCTTCACGCCGTTGAGCATGATATTTTTCTGGGAATTTACGCCTTTTGTCATCTCATAAACTATCTTCTGCTCACGGACACTGTCGCGCAGGCGTATCCTTGATGACATCCGGTTCCCGCTAAGGCAGATGAAGTCCTTCTCCTTAGAGCCGCGGAAGCTCCGGCATCCGGAGAGTATCCACATTGCCTCAAGGAGGTTGGTCTTGCCCTGTGCGTTCTGACCGACGATTATGTTATACTTCGGATCAGGCTCGAAAGAGATCCCGCTTAGGTTCCTGAACCCGTCGATATCGGCATAGGTGATTATCACTCTACCGTTACCTCTTTGCCGCCGAGCGAAACTGTATCGCCGGGGCGGATTTTCTTTCCCCTCATGGTACAGACCTCACCGTTGACAAGTACCTCACCGTTCTGGATGAGGGTCTTTGCCTCGCCGCCTGAACCTACCAGTGAGGCAAATTTCAGGAGGGCATCGAGCTTGATAAATTCGGTTGATATTTTAATTTTTTCCATGCTGACCGCCTTGTCTTCTTCTGTATTTGCTTCTCTCAACTATAGTCAAAGTATTCAGTTCAAGCCCGTATTTCCGGGCAAAATCAGGGTTCACCGAGGCTGCGTATTTGTAATAGCTCGGGTCCTCGCTGCAATAGTTATAGGCAAATTTAACGCTGCGCTTTATTTTCCGGCGGATAGTGAGCTGTGCAAGCTTTCTGCCGATGTATTTTGAGGCGAGCATAAGTATTACAGCCAAGACTATCAGCCATATCTCTATCCTCACCCACTGGGTATTTAGCTTGTACTCTATTCCGAATATCCTGAATTCAAGCTTGTCTGATATGAATTTCGAGAATATGAGCAATATTCCCAGAACGATAGCAGCGATGCCTGCGATGCCGGAAGCAATACCGGTCATCCATGAAAAGACCGTAGCGCCCTTTGCGTGCGGGAAGGTCCTGTATGTCATATTCTCACATCCTTTTACCTGTTGCAGATTTCATTTTCAGGGACAAAAACAGGGACAGTTGGCTTATATATATAAATTGTCCCTGCGAAAGACAAGTGAACTGAACTGTAACAAATGGCTTAATGAGCCAGCCATTTGTCATATGCTCTCACATTCACTATGGCGAAAAGAAAGAAAGTACACTTTACCGCTGATATCAGTTTTTGAGCTGTATCGGCATTACAAGGAATATGAAGCTCTCGCCCTCGAGCGGGAGGATTTCTATTACCTTCATAGCGCCGTTGAAGCGTATTCTTACTTTATCGCCCTCGGCAGCTTTAAGTGCCTCGAACATAAGTCTGTTATTGAAGCCGATAGTCACTATTTCTCCGGAAATATCGGCAGATATAGCATCATTGAGCTTGCCTATGCTGGTCTTGCAGTTTATCTTCACGACGCCGTTGCCGACTTCACAGCGGATAGGCGACTTGTTCTTATCGTCGATCAGCAGGGAGCAGCGCTCGAGGCAGTTTAAGAAATCACGCTTGTTGATAACTACCTCTGTCTTGAAGCTTTCCGGGATACTTAGCCTATAGTTATGGAATGCGCCGTCAAGTAGACGTGAAATGAGGATCATATTATCAAGCTCGAATATGATATGTCTTTCGTTTGTGAAGATCCGGCAAAGCTTTTCATCGTCATCCCTGATTAGCGTAGAAAGCTCCATGAGAGTTTTCTTAGGCACAACGAAGTGGAATTTTTCGCTGCTGTCGGTTATCTCATTCCTTATTGCAAGGCGGAAGCCGTCTATCGCAACGAGGTTGAAGCTGTTGTTCTCGATATCGAACAGTTCTCCGGTAAGGACAGGTTTGCTCTCGTTTGTTGAGCAGGCGTAGCTTGTCTGGTTTATCATTGAGCGGAGAACTGTCTGCTTCACGGTGAAGCATTTTTCTGTATCGACCTTCGGAAGATCGGGAAATTCGTCCGCCGCCATAGCAGGGAAGCTGCATTCTGTGGCACTGCTTGATATATTTATAACGAGGTCGTCGCTTACATTGAAGGTTATATCATCGCCTGACATACGTCTTGTGAATTCACTGAAAAGACGTGCGCTTGCGACGAATTCACCGCTTCCCTCTGTTTCGGCAGAAACGGTAGTGCGTATTCCCATTTCAAGGTTATATGAGGTAAGCTCAACGCTTCCCTCACCGACCCTTACCTTTATTCCTTCGAGGGCTGGTATGGTCGATTTTGGTGAAACTGCCCTTGAAACGCTGCTTACAGCTTCACATATATCTTCTTTGCTGCAAATGAATCTCATTTATTATCCTCCGGTGATTTACTTCTGAAATTTTAGTTATACTTCATTTTCATATCTGAAAAGCGGAAGCATCAGTAAATGGTTTTATAAAAGCCTCCGGATTTCAAAAAAAGATAAGAAAAGATAAGAATATAAATTATTGTTGTTGTAGTATAGTCGGTTGAAAAGTTGGAATCGTTCTCATCCGACGTTATACAGCCCTTAGCTTGTCAACAGAGATGTGTGGCAGAAATTTTGAAAGCTTTGAAAATATTCCTGACACCTTATTTTTGAGTTGATACTGTGGGCATATGTTGAGAAAAAGCAGATAAATTTGTTTATAACCGGCACTTTTACCGGTATAGATTTTCCTCATCGGAGGAAAATGTTTGATGTTGAAAGTGGGACTGTGTGGAAAAAACATTTTTCCGGGGAAATAATTCTGCCTGCTGTAAGACTTTTTTCTCTCCACAGAACTTTTAACACACTGTTGAAAACTTGGTTGAAAAGCATACTTTCAACATATTCAACGTTAACTTATCTGTTGGATGAAAAGACTTACGCCTTGCTCTTATCCCTGATATTTTTTATGAGGTCCTCAACAAGTGACTTCAGATTCGGGTCTTTTTCCATTGAATCCGTAACGCTTGATACAGAATAAACAATGGTAGAATGGTCTCTGCCGCCGAATTCAGTACCTATTGCTGCAAGGGGCATCTCGGTTATCTCGCGGACTATGTAAATGGCTACCTTACGCGCAATTGACACGCTTGAATGACGCTTGTTCGAGCGTATATCATCCGGCGATACGCCGTAAAGGTTCGATACCTCGGAGATTATCTTCTCTACCGTGATCGGGATAGGCTGCTCGTCGGTCAGGACATCCCTTATAACGCTCTGAGCCATTGAAATAGTTATGGGACTCCCTGCAAAGTGGTTGAGAGCCTTCAGTCTTATTACAGCTCCCTCTATCTGGCGGATGTTGGATTTGAGGCGGTTTGCCATGAATTCCGCGACTTCGCTCGGCATTTTCAGGTCGAGAAGCTCGGATTTCCTGTTGATTATAGCGAGCCTTGTCTCGTAATCCGGCGCGGATATATCAGCTATAAGACCTCCCATGAATCTGCCGACAAGACGCTCCTCAAGGCCGTGGAGCTCCGTAGGCGGCTTATCCGAGGTGATAACTATCTGGTGCTTCTCCTTGTGGAGGATATTGAATGTGTGGAAGAATTCCTCCTGCATACGCTCTTTGTTAGCGAAGAACTGGATATCGTCGATGAGGAGGATATCAGCGTTCCTGTACTTGTCGTGGAAATCAGAGATAAGACCCTTATTGAGCGCATTTACAAGGTCGCTGCCGAAGGTCTCGCTGGTGATATAGACAATGTTGAAGTCGGGACGGTTCTTGCGGACCTCGTTTGCAATAGCAGTTATGAGGTGGGTCTTGCCCATGCCGGAAGGACCATATATGAACAGCGGGTTATAGACAGGGACTGCCTGTTCTCCGCAGCTTTTTGCAACTGATTTGCTGCACGCGAGGGCAAACTCGTTCGATCTGCCCTCGATGAAGGTATCAAAGGTGTAGTCGTAATTTGCAAATTTGTACTTCTGCTCAAGCTCAGCGTGTTTCTGTTCAAGCTCAGCATCGGTCGGGATCTTGATATTTTCAGAATGGTCTGACTCGAGCTCGACCACAATATTCACATCAAAGCCGAGGATATGCCTGAAAGCCTCATTGAGTGTTTCTCCGTACTTACCGATGATTATTGTCTTCTGAAACTCTGTCTGTATGCTGAAAACGGCATCTGTACCGTTGAAGCTTACTGGTTTTAGCTGATTTATCCAAGTGGTGATTGCGACCTCAGGGATCTTATCGTTTTCAAGGCAGTATTTTTTAACGTTTTCAAAAACTTCTTCAAACGAATTCATGTTTAACCTCCGTATAAATTTTTAACTGGAAGATTATCTTCCCGGGAGCTTTAATTGCATAGCTGCCCACAATACATTATTATTATATCATAAACGGCTTGAAATTGCAAGCTATTTTATATATTAAAAAGGATAGAAAATCAATTTATTTTCCACACCTAAATTGACATATTGTTGAAAACTGTGTTGAATCAGTGGCGAAACTCACTCCGAAATGGCGTTTTTTGCGAAAAAATCTGTTGAAAAGTTATTCACACAGCTGTTATTTAACATAATTTTCAAAAAAATCAACAGTCCGAGCACTTATCTGCTGCGTCTTTATTCCTGATAAATTATTCTAAGCAATATGCAGCTTCAAATGATATCTAATGTTCAATATGATTAAAAATCAATGCCGGTTCGATGAATCCAATTGGTGAAAAATATGAAAATATTTTTTTTCAAAAAAAATTTTCAGGAATTACTTGACATCAATTCTATTTTAAGTTATAATCTATTAGTGTAATGCTGACAGCTATGTCTGCATATTCTACAACGATTTGAATACCGCGTATATCCGCGGTGTTCTCAGTATATCATCAGAGCAGAGAGGAGGACCTGCATCATGAAAAGAACTTACCAGCCTAAGAAGCTCCACAGAAAGAAAGAGCACGGCTTTATGAAGAGAATGGCTACCAAGAACGGCAGAAAGGTTTTAGCTCGTAGAAGATCTAAGGGCAGAGCAAGATTAACTCACTGACGACGCTGACCACAAAATATATTTTTGTGGTCTTTTTTGTTAGAGCCTGCCCCTTTTATGGGCAAGCCTACCTATGGTGTATTTATGCTTTATACGGAAATATTAAACGATAACAAGGATTTCCTTGCCATTTATAGGAAAGGTAAATTCTCCGCATCTAAATACTCGGTCATATATGTCAGACCTAACGGCAGACCCTTTAACCGCCTCGGCATTACCGCCGGCAAAAAGATAGGAAATGCCGTCCACCGCAACCGCGCTAAACGCCTTATCCGTCTGGCTTACCGCTTCTGTGAGGCAGAGCTGCCTGTCGGGATAGATGTTGTGATCGTCGCAAGAGCTGCGGTTTGTGAGATAAAATCACAGGAGTACTGCGCGTATATGAAAAAGTACGGCGTCAGCGACATCAACAGGATGTTTAGGAGCTTTCCTCCGGGAAAACCGAAAAAATGAAGTATATCGCCATGCTTCTGATAAAATTCTATCAGAAGTGCATTTCTCCGCTGTTTCCGGCTAAATGTAAATATCACCCAACGTGCAGTGCTTATGCTATGACGGCTTTCAGAAGATTCGGCTTCATCAGAGGCTTTCTTCTTGCCGGCTGGAGGATACTGCGCTGCAATCCGTGGTCAATGGGCGGCTACGATCCGGTTCCGGAAAAATTTACGTTCAGGGTCAGAAAATACGACTATGACGAAATGTTCCCGGATGACGGCAATGAAGAAAATGAAGATGACAAATATTAAGAGGGATGAATATTGAACGCTATCTATGATATTATCGGTGTCCCCTTCGGATACCTCATGATGCTTATCTATAAGATCTTCGGGAACTATGCTGTCTCGATCATCGTTTTCACTGTTGTGACAAAGCTGCTGCTCTTCCCGGTCAACTACAAGACCCAGAAGAATTCCGCGCGTATGCAGCTCCTTACCCCTAAGCTCGATAAGCTTCGCAAGAGCTACGCTAATAACCCCCAGAGGCTCCAGCAGGAACAGCAGAAGCTCTACGTCGAGGAAGGCATAAATCCTATGGGAAGCTGCCTCCCTGCATTTATCCAGATGTTCCTCCTGTTCGGTATCCTGGACGTTGTTTATAAGCCTATAACTCATATCCTGAGATTTGGTAAGGGAGTAAGAAGAGACGCCGCTGATATTGCCGGCACCAAGCTTTCTAACCTCAGATGTGAGCTCAAGATCATGGATAAGCTCAATGCGAATCCGTCTGATTTTGCCCACCTCAAGGGCGATTTTATGCAGAAGGTAAGCGATTTCAGCGATAATTTCACTATCTTCGGCGCTAATCTCGGAAAAACTCCTTCCTTTCACGTTGATTGGTCAAGCAAAGAGTCTGTCGTACTCTTCTTTATCCCCATACTTGCAGGTCTGGCTCAGCTCATTTCCTCAGTTTACAGCCAGATCCACCAGAAAAAAGTAAATCCGAATATGCAGGGCGGAGGCTGCCTTACATTCATGATGTATTTCATGCCGCTCCTCTCTGTATGGTTCGCATTCCAGGTACCTGCCGGCGTTGGTTTCTACTGGATATGGTCAGCACTTCTTTCCTTCATAATCATGTTCTGCCTTAACCAGTATTTCACTCCCGAACGTACAGAGGCTATCAATGATAAGGAAAAGGAAAAAGCCCGCATCTACGCTGAAAAACACCCCGAGAAAAAGACATTCATGCAGAGAATGATCGAACAGCAGGAGCTCGTGAACCAGCAGCAGAATGCTGCCAATAACAGAAAAAAGAACGGCGAAAAGATATCCCGCTCGGAAATGAATAAGTATAACCGCGATAAACTTAAAGAAGCAAGAAAGCGTATGGCTGAAAAATACGGCGATATCTATGATGATTCAGATAATGATGAGGATTGATTTCCTCAGGGAGGTATAAATATGACTGAGATATTTACAGCAAAATCTGTTGACGAGGCTAAGGCCCTCGCCGCAAAAAAATTCGGAAAGGACATAAGAGCTATCCGCTTCGAGATCATCGACGAGGGTAAAAAGGGCGTTTTCGGTATAGGTGCCAAGGACGCAAAGGTAAAGGCTACCTACAATGATCCCGCTGCCCCTGCTCAGAAGCCTGCTGCTCCCGCTGAAAAAAAGCCTGAGCCCGTAAAGAAGACGGAGGCTCCTGCAAAGCCCGCCGCAGATAATGTAAAACCTGCCGCACCTGCTGCTCCGGCAGAGGAAAAGAAGGCTGAACCCAAGCCTGCCGAGCCTGAGAATAAGCCCGTTGAAAAGAAAATTCCCGAGGATCCTTCAGTTGATAATTCTGACGATGAGGCTGACTATTCACTCGATAACTTCACCCTCATCGAGGACGAGAGCCTCATCAACCCCAAGGTCAAGATCGCAAGAGATTATATCACAAGCATTCTCCGCGCTATGGGTGTTGAGGCTGAGTATAAAATATACCAGAACGAAACAGGCGCTGTTATCAATGTTGAAAGCGAAAATAACGGCACTATAATCGGCAGACGCGGCGAGACTCTCGACGCTATCCAGTACCTCTGCTCTATAATCGCTAACAAGGGCGATAAGGACTATTACAGGATCACTATCGACTGCCTCGGCTACAGAAGCAAGCGCAAGGATACCCTCGAGCAGCTCGCTGCCAAGGTCGCTAAGTCAGTCCTCAGAACAGGGAGATCTCAGCCCCTTGAGCCTATGAATCCCTATGAGAGAAGAGTTATCCACTCTGCTATCTCCAAGATAGAGGGAGTTTCTTCAAGATCAGTCGGCGAGGAGCCTTACAGAAAGATCATTATTTCTTCAAATAACCCCAGAAGAAACGACAGACGCCGCGATGACCGCAGAGGCGGCGGCAGACGCAATGATCGTCGTAACGGTGGCGGAAGGAACCGCGACAGAGAGGTAACAATGGAGCGCAAGTCCGTTGACCTTTCAACAAGCTTTGAGAAGGACTATAAGAGACCTAAGCCTGAGGACAGCATGGACTTCGGTCTTTACGGAAAAATAGAGCTTTAAGCTCATGAGCAACGGCAGCTTTTGCCGTTGTTTTTTTAGGGGGGATAATTTTGTCAACTATTGCTGCTGTTTCAACTCCTGACGCCGTCGGAGGTATCGCCGTTATCAGAATCTCAGGCGAAAAAGCCATTGAAGTTGCCGACAGGATATTCACTTCTGTCAGCGGAAAAAAAGCTGCTGATATGTCTGGATATACCTGTGCTTACGGCTTTGCTCATGACGGCAATGAGCGTCTTGATGACTGTATACTGACTGTTTTCCGCGCCCCTCACAGCTATACCGGCGAGGACACTGCCGAGATATCCTGTCACGGCGGTATCTATGTGACCCGGCGTGTGCTTCGTGCGGCTCTTGCGAACGGTGCAGTGAATGCGCTTCCGGGCGAGTACACTAAGCGTGCCTTTATGAATGGAAAGCTTGATCTTACTCAGGCTGAAGCGGTCATGGACTTGATTTCAGCCCGCAGCGATCGTGAAATGAAAATGGCTGAGGAGCTTCGCAGCGGTGCAGCATTCAGGAAAGCTGAGAGATGCTCCGGAAAGCTTATGAAAATTCTCGGCGACCTTGCGGCGTGGGCTGACTACCCGGAGGAGGATATCCCGGCTGTAAAACCAGAGGTCCTTCGTGAGGAACTTTCTGAGGTCCGCGGCGAACTTGCCTCACTTATTAAAAACTACGATGCCGGACGAATAGTCCGTGAGGGTGTGCCGACAGCAATAGTCGGCAAGCCTAATGTGGGAAAATCAACTCTGTTCAATCTTCTTAGCGGCTGTCAGCGGAGCATAGTAACTGATATCGCAGGTACGACTCGTGATATTGTTGAGGAGACTGTGCGGCTCGGGGATATTGTTCTGAGGCTTTCAGACACAGCTGGCATCCGTGATACGGAAGATATTATCGAAGGTATAGGAGTAAGCATGGCTGAAAGTCTCATAGATTCAGCCGAGCTTGTGATTGCTGTTTTTGACGGAGGATGTCCATGTACGGAGGATGATCTACGCCTTATTGATAAGATAAGTGACAGAAAAGCTATTGCTGTAATAAACAAAAGTGATAAAGAACAAATGTTTGATAATAAATTTCTTACAGATAAAAATATACAAGCTGTATATATTTCTGCCAAAGAAAATAACGGCATCGACGACCTGAGAAATGCTATCGAGAAGATTTTCTGTATAAACATCAATTCCTTTAATACTGTAACTGCTGCAAATGAACGACAGAGAGCTTGCATTGAAAGTTCGATAAATTCAATTGATCTTGCAATCAATGCAATTGGTAACGGTGAAATGCTTGACGCAATTAATGTTATTATTGACGATGCCGAGCAGAGGCTCCTTGAGCTGACAGGTAAGAAGGTCACGGATGCGGTTATTGATGAAGTTTTTTCGAGATTCTGTGTTGGCAAATAATGTTTCACGTGAAACAAAAGGAGAATGCTTATGACATATAATATGGGCGAGTTTGACGTCGCTGTAATTGGCGCGGGTCATGCTGGAATAGAGGCCGCTCTTGCTTCAGCCCGCCTCGGGTGCAGGACTGTAATGTTTACTATTTCGCTCGATCAGATTGCAAATATGCCCTGTAATCCGTCAATCGGAGGTACTGCAAAGGGGCATCTTGTGCGTGAGATAGACGCTCTCGGAGGTGAAATGGGTAAGGCAGCTGATAAATGCTTTATTCAGAGTCGAATGCTGAACAGGGGAAAAGGACCCGCTGTTCATAGTCTGAGGGTTCAGGCGGACAGAGTTATGTATCATAATTATATGAAAAATGTGTGTGAAAAACAAAAAAATCTTTATATTAAGCAGGCTGAAATCGCTGAGATAATTGTCGAGAATGGTAAAATTTCCGGCGTAAGGACTACTCTCGGAGCAATTTATAAGGTCAAAGCTGCAATAATTTCGACCGGTACTTATCTTAAAGGAAAAATTCATATTGGTGAAGTTTCGTATGAAAGCGGCCCGGATTCTGCTTTGCCAAGTAAGTATTTGTCCCAGAGCTTAATTGACAATGGAATTGAGCTTCGTCGTTTTAAGACGGGTACGCCTTGTCGTGTAAGCCGTCGCAGCATCAATTTTGACATCATGGAGCGTCAGGACGGTGATGAAGAAATTGTTCCGTTTTCATTTGAAACAGATAAATCCGGACTTGAAAATAAAGTGAGTTGCTATGTTACATATACAAATAGTAAAACACATGAAGTGATACTTGCAAACCTCGACAGATCTCCACTTTACTCAGGAAGAATTAAAGGAGTAGGTCCAAGATACTGTCCGTCTATTGAGGACAAAATTGTTAGGTTTTCAGACAAGCCAAGACATCAGCTGTTTGTTGAACCTATGGGACTGAGCACGGAGGAATACTATTTGCAGGGAATGTCATCTTCGTTGCCGGAGGATGTTCAGCTTGCATTTTTAAAGACAATTGATGGACTTGAGGACGTTGAGATAATGAGACCGGCTTACGCTATTGAGTACGATTGCTGCAATCCTACTCAGATGTTTCCAACCCTTGAGTTCAAAAATATCGGAGGATTGTATGGTGCAGGTCAGTTCAACGGCAGCTCCGGATACGAGGAGGCTGCTGCACAGGGTATAGTTGCCGGCATCAATGCTGCGCTTAAAATTAAAGGTGCTGAGCCAATGATTCTTGACCGTGCAAGCTCATATATAGGCACTCTCGTTGACGATCTTGTTACCAAAGGTTGTTCTGATCCTTACAGAATGATGACTTCGAGAAGCGAGTATAGGCTCATTTTGCGCCAGGATAACGCAGATCAAAGGCTTTCTCCTATTGGTCACAAGCTTGGTCTTATAAATGACAAGAGATTTTCCGATTTAAATTTAAAAATTGCTGCAACTGAGAGAGAGATCAATCGTCTTGAAAATACAAATATTGGTCCAAGTGATAGTTTAAACTATTTTCTTGAAAGTAAGGGTACTTCCCCACTTACAACGGGTTGTAAATTAGCTGATCTGATTCGTCGTCCACAGATAAATTATAACGATATTGCTCAATTTGATCCTGGCAGAACTGAGCTCAGTGCTGAAGTTTGTGAACAGGTTGAATTACAAATTAAGTATAAGGGATATATTGCAAAGCAGCTTGATCAGATTGAGATCATGCGTAAGCTTGAAGAAAAAAGAATTCCAGACAACGTGGATTATAGCCAGATTCGAGGATTGAGGCTTGAAGCTGCAGAGAAACTTGATAAGTATAAACCTATTTCTTTGGGGCAGGCTTCGCGTATTTCTGGTGTTTCTCCGGCAGATATCACACTTCTTAGCGTCTGGCTTCAGCGTGGAAAGGAATAATTATGCTTCCTGATTTTGAATTATCTTGCACTTTGTTTGGTAAATATGGTTTAACACTAAATCGTGAAAAATACGAAAAGCTTCAGACATATTCTGATCTTCTTGTTGAATGGAATCAAAAAATCAATCTAACTGCAATTGTTGAGCCTGAACAAATTCTTATCAAGCATTTTCTTGACAGTGCTATTCTGCTTACGAAGTGCGAGATCCCGTGTGAATCAACTATTATTGACGTAGGAACCGGTGCTGGATTTCCAGCGATTCCACTTAAAATTATGCTGCCTGATTTAAAAATTACGCTACTTGACAGCCTTTCTAAACGGATAACATTCCTCGAAAATGTATGCAATAATTTAAATATTTCAGCGAATTTTATTCATGGCAGAGCTGAGGATTATGCACGACTTCCGGAGTATAGAGAAAAGTTTGACATTTCTTGTGCAAGAGCTGTTGCTTCACTTCCTGTCCTTAGTGAATATTGTCTTCCGTTTGTAAAAATAGACGGTTCATTTATTGCTATGAAAGGCCCAAATGAAGCTGTAGAACAAAGCTCTGATGCAATTCGGATTCTCGGAGGAATTTTTGAAAAATGCGTTGATTATAGTGTTGAAGAAGAACAAAGAAGAATAATTGTCATAAAAAAAATATCGCAAACTCCGACAAAATACCCACGCAATAGCGCTCAGATTAAAAAGAAACCTCTTTAAAAAACGATTTTACGATAGATTTTTCCGCTGAAATGTCGAATTTCAGCGGAATTTTTTTATGGAAACTATTTCCCGTTTGTGTTAGAATGAATATAGAAAAATTGATTTGGAGGTATTTTTATGGGAGGTTTCCTTAATTTAACAAGAATCAAGACTGTAAACAAGGTTGTTGAAATTGATGTAGATCGAATTGTTCCTAATCCAGCGCAACCGCGGCTTGAATTCGGAGAAACTGATATTTCATCGCTTGCTGACTCAATAAAGACAAATGGTATTATTCAACCGTTGACTGTCAGACGATATGGTGATGATTACCAACTTGTTGCTGGTGAAAGACGGCTTCGTGCTGCAAAAATGTGTGGATTACAAGCTGTTCCGTGCATTATAGTTGATATTAATGACAGAAATTCAGCAATTCTTGCGCTTGTTGAGAATATACAGCGTCAGGATCTTAACTGTTTTGAACAAGCTATGGCTATCGAGCGGCTTATTTCTTTTTATGGACTTACTCAGGAAGACGCTGCAATGAAACTTGGAAAAGCTCAGAGTACAATAGCAAATAAGCTTAGACTTCTCAGACTTAATTCTGATGAGCGTGATATGATCGTTAAGTATGGCCTTACAGAACGTCATGCACGTTCGCTCCTTCGTATTGCAAGTCCCGAGGAAAGGAGGAATATCCTTGAGAAAATCATAAAAAACAAGTTAAATGTCGAGCGTACAGACAAGTTGATTGATGATTATTTATCAGATATTGCTCACAAGGAAAGTCTTAAACGCCATTCAAAAATCTTTGAAAACGTACGATCTTTTGTAAATACTATTAATCGTGCTGTTGAAAATATGCAGGCTGCCGGTATTTCTGCTGATTCCCGCAAGTTTCAGAATGAAGATTACATAGAATACCGCGTCCGAATTCCAATTCAGAACAGAGTTAACTAAAATGTTTCACGTGAAACACTCACCAGAATGTTTCACGTGAAACATTTTTTTATTCAGCGTATTTACATTCAGCTTGAAAAGTGGTATAATAGATTTGTACACACGGCATATCAGTGATACTGCCGAAAAAAATAATGAAAGGATGATAATATGGGCAAAATTATCGCTGTTGCCAATCAAAAGGGTGGCGTCGGAAAATCAACTACAGTCGTGAATGTCGCAGCATATCTCGGCTCCCGAGGCTTTAAGATACTCTGCATCGACTCCGACCCGCAGGGAAATACGACCACTGGCTTCGGAATAAAGAAAAAATCCGTCAGCTTTACAACTTACGATGTTATAATTGGAAAAACCCGGATTCAGGATGCTGTAATTGCTACTGAATTTGAAAATGTTAGTATTATTCCAGCTACAGAGGAGCTTGCAGGCTGTGAAATTGAGCTCGTCAGCAACGAAAATCGAGTTAACAGGCTGAAAATGCAGATACTCAACTGCAAAAATGATTATGATTATATTCTTATTGACTGCCCTCCGGCTCTTGGCACAATAACAATAAACAGCCTTGTCGCCTGCGATACAATCATGGTTCCGATGCTTGCAGAATTCTATGCGCTTGAAGGCCTTTCACAGCTTGTGAATACTATTAAAATTGTTAAGAGCAATTACAATCCTGCTCTTGAAATTGAGGGAATTCTCTTTACAATGTTTGACAGCCGTCTTAATGTTGCTAATGACGTTGTTGCGGAAGTAGAAAAGCACTTCCCGGGAAAGGTGTTTACCACGAAAATACCCAGAAACGTGCGTATCTCCGAGGCTCCAAGCTACGGAAAGCCTGTTATGTACTATGATAAAACTTCAAAAGGCGCTGAGTCATATGAGCTTCTTTGCCATGAGATACTCGGCGAACCTCTGGAGCTTCCAAAAAAGAAAAAGATATTCAGCTTCAAAAGAAAACGTTAAAAAGGAGGTAAATTATGGCAAAAGGTGGATTAGGCGGCGGTCTCGAGACCCTTTTCAGTGACAATACTAACGACGTTCAGGTTAAAAAAACACTGAGAATTTCCGAAATTGAGCCAAACCGCGATCAGCCAAGAAAGAATTTCAGCGATGATGCAATAGCTGCTCTCGCAGATTCTATCCGTGAGCACGGTATGCTCCAGCCTGTACTTGTCAGACCAATCAGCTCCGGCGGTTATCAGATAGTTGCTGGCGAACGCAGATGGCGCGCTGCAAGGATGCTCGGACTTGAAGAAATTCCTGTGAGCATCCGTGAGCTTTCGGATTCGGAGACAATGCAGATCGCTATTATAGAAAATCTCCAGCGTGAGAACCTTAATCCGGTCGAAGAGGCTACCGGTTATAACGACCTCATGGAAAAGTATGGTATGACGCAGGACCAGGTCGCTAAATTGGTCGGACGATCGCGTTCAGCTATTGCCAATTCGGTAAGACTTCTCTCTCTGCCGGACCGAGTAGTCAGGATGCTTGAAAACGGCGAAATATCAGCAGGTCATGGACGTGCCCTGCTTGGCTTTGAAAATGAGGAACTTCTTGTTGCAACTGCTCTCAGGGCTTCAAACGGCGGACTTACAGTTCGTCAGGTTGAAAGAGCTGCTCAGAAATCAACTGAGACTGAGGACGAAGGTGCCGCTGCTGACAAGAGGATAGACAACTATTTTGTTGAAATGGAGCTTTCACTTAAAGAAAGACTTGGCAGAAAAGTAAAGATTGACTATGGTAAAAACAAGGGTGCCCTCATCCTTGAATTCTATGATAAAGATGACCTTGCAGCGCTTGCAGATAAGCTTGCAAATGAATAAAAAGGAGTAATTAAAATGATCGACATTAAACTTATCAGGACAAATCCAGAGCTCGTAAAGGAAAACATCAGAAAAAAGTTCCAGGACGAAAAAATTGAGCTTGTTGACAAAGTAATTGAGCTCGACAAGAAGTTCAGAGAAACTAAGCTTGAGTGCGATAACCTCAGAAATATGCGAAATGTAAAGAGCAAGGAGATCGGCGGCTTCATGAAGCAGGGACAGAAGGATGAGGCTGAGAAGGTCAAGGCTGAGGTCGCTGAGATCGGCAGAAAGCTTGAAGAACTTGAACAGCTCGAGGAGCAGACCGAAAAGGACATCCGCGAAATCATGCTCGTTATCCCGAATATAATTGACGAGAGCGTTCCGATCGGAAAAAATGACACGGAAAACGTTGAAGTAGAGCGCTTCGGCGAGCCCTTTGTGCCTGAATTTGAGGTGCCCTATCACGTTGATATCATGGAAAAGGTCAACGGTATCGACATCGACAGCGCAAGAAAGACCAGCGGCAACGGATTCTACTATCTCTGCGGCGATATTGCTCAGCTCCAGTCATGTATTCTCTCATACGCCCGTGATTTCATGATAGACAAGGGCTTCACCTACTACATTCCGCCTTTCATGATAAGAAGCAACGTTGTTACAGGCGTTATGAGCTTCGCTGAAATGGAAGGAATGATGTATAAGATCGAGGGTGAGGACCTCTACCTCATCGGCACATCCGAGCACTCTATGATCGGTAAGTTCATTGACACTATTGTTCCCGAGGAGGAGCTTCCCAAGACGCTCACCAGCTATTCTCCATGCTTCCGCAAGGAGGTCGGCGCTCACGGTATAGAGGAGCGCGGCGTTTACCGTATCCACCAGTTCGAGAAACAGGAAATGATCGTTGTCTGCAAGCCTGAGGACTCTATGGACTGGTTCCACAAGCTCTACAGCTATACTGTAGAATTTTTCCGCACGCTTGATATACCTGTCCGCACGCTTGAATGCTGCTCGGGTGATCTGGCTGACCTGAAGGTTAAATCTATAGATGTTGAAGCATGGTCGCCGCGTCAGAAGAAGTATTTCGAGGTCGGAAGCTGTTCAAATCTCGGTGACGCACAGGCTCGCCGCCTCGGTATAAGGGGAAAGGGAGCCGACGGAAACAAGTATTTTGCACATACTCTCAATAATACAGTCGTTGCACCTCCGAGAATGCTTATTGCTTTCCTTGAAAATAATCTTAACGAAGACGGCTCTATCCGTATCCCGAAGGTACTACAGTCCTATATGCGTAAGGATATCATTAAGGTGCCTGAGAAGAAGTGATAACAGTCAATGAGGAAAAATATATACTAAAAGAAACAAGGGCTGATCGTCGTATCAGCCCTTGTTTTTATTGGGTCGTTAATGAAGCTGGGAATGCAGCGCTTCACCGCCTAATGTGAAGTCTGCACATCAGTTTTTCTCAGGCTGTTTAGCCGCACTGCACAGGCAAAGCGAGAACAGAGCAGTTGTACCGCCAATGACCACACCAAAAATAGTTTCCAGCATAAGCTCACTCCTTTCGTATTTTTCCGATCTTTTTTGCAATTATACAATAACACAGATGGCTTAAAATAATCTTAAAATATCATAGCATTGAAGTTTGTTAATTATGTGACAAACGGATGAAATTATTTATTATCATCACCCCACTTTGCCGCTGTACAGAGGCACATCGCCATTGCTCCGACTGTTCCTCCGAAAAACATACCGATCATAAATTGCAGCATTTTATCACCTCAGCTTTATTATGCTCAGTAAAATACGTTTTAATCGTTTTTGCAATGTTATGAATAAACTGAACAGAAAACTATTGCAAAAATTTTCACTCTGTGTTATAATGTTCCTGAAACGGTTTTAGGCAACCGAAAAATCAAGGAGGATATTAAAATGTATCTTGAAAAAAAAATACTCTCTCTCGTCTGCGTGGCAGCAATGGCTTCAGGATTAGCTGCTTGTTCCTCAGACAGCAGCTCTGAGTCCTCTCCGGACAATGATAGCAAACCCGCTGCAAGTGAACTCAGCCTTACACCTGAAAATTTCGCCGAGAACCTCGGTGCAGGCTGGAATCTCGGCAATACCCTGGAAGCTGTCTCTGGCGGAGAGGTCAGCGAGACTGCATGGGGCAATCCGAAGGCTTCCCAGGAAATGATCGACGCTGTTGCAGACGCAGGCTTCAAAACGATCAGAGTGCCTGTATCCTATATCGGCAAGATCAACGACGAAAATAATTATATGGTCGAACCTGAGTGGCTTGATCGCGTCAAAGAGGTCGTTGACTACTGCTATACCCGTGATCTGTTTGTCATCATCAACGTACACGGCGACGGCTATAACTCAATACCGGGCGGCTGGCTGCTCATAAACGGCGACGATCAGGACACTATAAAGGAACGCTACAAGCATCTCTGGGATCAGATAGCAGAGCAGTTCAAGGACTATGATGAGCATCTTATATTTGAGAGCATGAACGAGGTATTTGACGGAACCTACGGTGACCCTAACCGTGAATACTACGGCAATCTCAATGCTTACAACCAGATATTCGTTGACACGGTACGCGCTTCCGGCAGCGAGAATACTCACCGCTGGCTCATGGTTCCCGGCTGGAATACGGATATAAATTATACTGTCGGCGATTATGGTTTCCAGATGCCGACTGATGCAAATAATTCGTCTGACACCGGAAGACTTGTTCTTTCTGTACACTGCTACGACCCGTGGGATTACTGCGGCACGGAGAATAACAAGACCTTCCTCTGGGGCGAGCGCGGTCAGGAGATAGTTGAGATCAACGGAGCAAGTCCTAAGAATACCGCCTCATGGGGCAAGGAAGACCACATCGACGCGCAGATGGAAAAGCTCAAGACAGGCTACGTTGACAAAGGAATCCCCGTTATCATCGGCGAGTACGGCTGTATCGACAAAACAGGCGCTAATGCCGGTATACCCAACCAGATCGCTGAGAATCGTGTTTATTACAACGGCTACCTTGCAGGTGCTGCCGCTTTAAGAAAAATCACTCCGGTCTACTGGGACAATGGCTATAACGGAAAATATGGTTTTGGTCTCTTTAACAGAACTACCTGTGAGCAGACTCAGCCGGAGATCATCCAGTCTATTATTACTGCTGTCAAGGACAAAAATCCTGATGCCGGACATAAGATAACAGTTGACCGTTATACCTCCGCTTCATCAGGTAAAACGGAGAAAACAGGTATACACGCTTACATCGGTATACAGACAGAGGTCTACACTTTCAGGAACGGTTGGTCAGACGGCACCTACGGCGCTGAGAGCGAGTGGTTCAATACTCTCATCAAGTGGGAGGACACAGACGGCGACGGCAAGGACGATATCGTTGACACAGGTGCAGCCTTTACCGATGCTGAAATAACCGGTGACGGTGACTATTCAGTAAAGGTCTCCGGCTATGATTTTTCCGCAGACAGTAACGCGCTGAATATGCTCTTTATCAGCACTGATACAAAGTTCAGCAGCAAGATAAAGGTGACCAATGTTACCCTTCTCTGCGACGATCAGGAAATTGCTATAAAGAATCCTATCGTAAGTGAGGACAACACCGGCAATCTCTATATCGAGCTTGTCAACAAGTACAACGACGCTGCTCCGAAGGTCGATTATGTAATGCCTAAGAACAGCTTCGAGATAAGATTCACCATTTCAGGAACATAAGACGAAAGCCGCACATAATTGTGCGGCTTCTTTTTTGTGAATATTCTCATATCACATAGAACCATGCTTCGTCCTGCGAGAAATCGGGTTTTGCGGCGCTCTTTGAGGAATGGTAGTTGTATCTTAACTCCTGATTTTTGATGCTAACCCTTGCGCCATCGGGGATAGAATTGGTGATGAAGGCATTACCGCCGACAACAACGTCCTTGCCGACGACAGTATCTCCGCCAAGAATGGAAGCACCGGAGTAGATAGTCACGTTATCGCGGATAGTCGGGTGACGCTTTTTGTTTCTGAGCTGCTGACCGCCGCGAGTTGAAAGAGCACCGAGAGTAACTCCCTGATATATCTTGACATTGTCGCCGATCTCTGTAGTCTCACCGATAACTATGCCTGTTCCGTGGTCGATGAAGAAATACTTTCCGATAGAAGCGCCGGGGTGTATATCAATGCCTGTTTCATTGTGGGCATATTCCGTCATTATACGCGGGATGAGCGGCACTCCGAGCAGGAAAAGCTCATGAGCGATACGGTTGACGAGGATAGCAAAAAGTCCGGGGTAGGAGAAGATTATCTCATCCTTGCTGAATGCTGCCGGGTCGCCCTCATAGGCTGCGTCAACGTCAGTTTCTATGTATTCTCGTATCTTGGGGATCCTGTCGAGAAATTCAAAGGTAACGCACTCAGCCTTTTTCCGGAGCTCAGAGCTCGTTGCATCGGTATATTCCGGGAGGTAACGGTAGACCTCCGCGATCTGCCGGGAAAGCTTGTAGTGGACGTCCTCGAGCAGCATAGTGACGTTATTGCGGAGGGTATACGAACGGAATGAGCCGCTGCGGAAATAGCCTGCAAAGATGATCTTTTTTAGCTTGGTTATGATATCGACGATAGACTCCTTGTTAGGGTGATCGTAAGCCTTCACCTCGTCAATGGTCTTGTCGCCGGTATAGCTGTTTATGATATTTTCAGTGACCGTACTGAGGCGGGCCTCAAAGCATTTATCCATAAAAAAACTCCTTTCACATTATATTATATATCGAAATGGTAGGAATGTCAATATTCAGAGGATGTAATGAAAAAGGGTATGTAACTTTTTGGTGTTCAGGCGTTCGCAAATTGCCCTTGTATCACAGTAAAAATATGCAGGGGACGGATGATGTCCCCTTATTTTTATCCTGAAACTTTTATGTCAACAAGATGCGATATCGCCGGTATCGTTTCGCCCTGCTGGAGCGTCATGGGAGACATAAGAGCACCTGTTGCAGCAAAGAGGATATTCCTTGCCTCGTCCCTTTCAAGCATAGGAAGAAAGTACCCGCAGAGTACACTCGCACTGCACCCGCAGCCTGAACCGCCGCAGTGAGTGTCCTGAGCATCGCAGTCAAAGATAAGCACACCGCAGTCACGGTGCTGTACTGAGATGTCGATACCATCATTATACAGAAGCTCTTTCACAAGGGTACTGCCGACAGTTCCGAGGTCGCCGGTCACAATATAGTCGTAGTCTTCCGGAGAAGTCCCTGAGGCTCTTAGGTAGCGTTTTATAGTATCAGCAGCAGCAGGCGCCATAGCACTTCCCATGTTGTTGATATCGTTTACACCCATGTCGGTTATTTTCCCAATGCAGCCGCCGGTTATACCGCATTTCCCGCTGCTGTCAGAGAGAATCACCGCACCCGAGGCAGTACACGTCCATTGTGACGTCGGAGTGCGCTGACCGCCATAGGAAAGGGGAAATCGGAACTGTCTCTCAGCAGTTGAAAAGTGTGAGGATGTCGCCGCAGCGGCACGTTTCACTGCTCCGGAGGAAACGAGCAGGGAGCTCAGAAGGAGTCCCTCTGCCATAGTCGAGCAAGCGCCGTACAGCCCGAGAAAGGGTATCCCAAGCTCTCTGAGACCGTATGTCGAGCCGGTACACTGATTGATAAGGTCGCCGGCGCAGATTGCATCTATATCCTCATTATGGAGCTGAGCCTTGCGTATTGCGAGCGTAACTGCTTCAAGCTGAAAGCGGCTTTCCGCCTTTTCCCAAGTATCCATGCCGAAGTGACTGTCCTCAATAACCTCGTCGAAGCAGTTTCCGAGCGGGCCCTTGCCCTCCTTGCTTCCTGCGACGGAGGCGAAGCCCTCGATAAATACGGGGCTTTCCAGCTTAAAAACGCCTCTTTCTAACATTTCTGCCATATCATCACCTCTATAATATTATTGCAACGATCTATAAAAATATTCACATGAATATTTGTCCCTTTCCGGACATATTGTGTATGGACAAATAATTTCCGGAAGGTGATGGAATGGGACTTACTGAAAAGGAAGCTGCCGCGAAGCTCAGAGCTGAGGGTGCGAATGTTCTTGAGGAGGGAAAGAAGACCGGTCCGGCACGGATATTCATAGGGCAGTTCAGGGACGTCATGGTCATGATACTCCTTGCTGCAACGGCAGTTTCAGTGCTGCTCGGCGAGATATCGGACGCTGTGACGATAATACTTATAGTTCTGCTGAACGCTGTGCTTGGCTTCATACAGGAATACCGCACAGAGCACACTCTTGAAGCGCTAAGGTCAATGACTTCTCCGACAGCAAAGTGTTACCGCAGCGGCAGGCTGATCGAGATAGATGCGGCTAAGCTTGTTACAGACGATGTGATCGAAATTGAAGCGGGTGACCGTATCCCGGCGGATTGTGTTGTGCTTAAAGCGGCAGGATTTTTCGCGGATGAAGCCATACTCACCGGGGAGTCAACTGCCGTTGCAAAGACTGCGGGACTTTCAAATGATACGGACAATTCGCTCAACAAGCCAAATATTGTCTATTGCGGTACGTCTGCCACCCGTGGAAGCTGTCGCGCAAGGGTCATAGCTACCGGAAAGCACACTCAGATGGGCAGGATATCTGAGATGCTGACGGATATCGACCGCGAACTTACACCGCTGCAAAAACGTCTTGCGGAGCTTGGAAAAATAGTTGCAGTGATATGCCTTGTGGTATGTGCTGCGGTATTTGCAGCAGGCGTGCTGCGCGGCGAGGACGTCTTTGAAATGCTCATGACCGGAATTACCATAGCTATTGCCGCGATACCGGAGGGACTTCCGGCAACTGTAACGATAGCGCTTGCACTTGCGGTCAATCGTATGCTGAAGCAGAAGGCTCTTGTGAACAAGCTGCACAGTGTTGAGACACTCGGCTGCACGTCCGTGATATGTTCCGACAAGACAGGGACTATCACTGAAAACAAGATGACGGTGACAGAGCTTTCGACCGCCTCGGATGACTTCTTTTTTACCGGAATGGGCTATCGTACAGCCGGAAGGATCACTCGCGGCGGTGAGGATACATACGTTGAGCTGAGCCGGGAAAAAGCGCTTGCGGAGGCTCTGAGGTGCGGGGGACTGTGCTGCAATGCTTCGATATCGACCGGGGGAAAGGGCAGAAATTCTCCGCGCTCGCGGGGGGAGTGGGAGGTTACCGGTGATCCTACAGAGATAGCTCTGCTGGTCGCAGCAGCAAAGGCTGGAATTACCCGTACATCGCTGGAGGTGAGCTGGCGCAGGCTGGAGGAGTTTCCATTCGACAGTGAGACGCGGTTCATGGCGGTACACAGCACCTCGCCTGACGGTAAAACGATGTACTTCAAGGGCGCGGCAGAGGTCATAGTTCCGAGGTGCAGCCGGTATATGGAGGCGGACGGAAGCTTATGTGATATGACGCCGGAGTTAAGGTCGAGGCTTTCCGCAAGGGTCAACGAAATGTCGGATAAGGCTCTAAGAGTGCTTGCTCTTGCGGAGCTTCGCTCGGAGGCATTCGCCCCGGACAGCGGCGGACTTGTTTTTCTTGGATTTGCCGGCATGACCGACCCTCCCCGCGAGGAGGCGAAGGAAGCTATACGGAAATGTGCGGCGGCTTCCGTGAGGACTGTCATGATAACGGGTGACCATAAAAACACAGCAGTTGCAGTTGCAAAAAAGGCAGGTCTCCTGCGCGGCGGAAAGGCTGTCACAGGGGCGGAGCTCGACCGGATGAGTGATGCCGAGCTTGATCGTGAGATAGGGAAGTACAGCGTTTTTGCGCGGGTCGAGCCTGTTCACAAGCTCCGCATAGTCCGCAGCTTCAAGCGGCGCGGGGAGATCGTCACAATGACCGGCGATGGCGTGAATGATGCTCCTGCCATAAAGGAAGCCGATGTGGGAGTTGCAATGGGAATGACAGGCACGGATGTTACAAAGCAGGCAGCTGATGTGATACTTCTTGATGACAACCTTGCTACCCTTGTCAGCGCGGTTGAGCAGGGGCGGTGTGTATACGCGAATATCCGCAAGTTCGTGCGTTATCTGCTTTCATGCAATATAGGCGAGGTGCTGACGATGTTCCTTGGTATGATAATGGGGATGCCGGTAGTTCTTCTGCCTGTGCAGATACTTCTGGTGAATCTTGTGACGGACGGACTTCCTGCTGTAGCGCTCGGACTTGAACCGCCGGAGCAGGGGATAATGAAGCGTCCGCCGAGGCGGTCTGATGAAGGATTTTTTGCCGGCGGACTGATGTGGAGGATAGTGTTCAGGGGAATATTCATAGGACTTTCGACTCTTGCTTCGTTCACAATGGTGATGCGTATGGGCGGGAGCATTGAAGCCGGACGTACAGCTGCGCTCATCACTCTTGTAGTATCACAGCTCATACACGTTTTTGAGTGCAAGTCGGAGAGCGGTTCAATATTCAGCATAGATCTTTTCAGTAATGTCAAGTTGCTTTTAGCGGTCGCGGTATCTGTTTTTGCGCTCGTTGGGGCGGTAATGCTTCCGCAGCTCCGGACGGTATTTGACACGGTAGTGCTTGCAAGGGAGCAGCTTCTTCTTGCGCTTGGATTCAGTGCAGCGGTACCGTTTCTGTGTGGTATCGCGGAGGCTTTAAGTCAAAAGAAAATAGAGCGGTGAGAGAACATTTATATGAGAGTAAAACTAAGCTCCTGCATGAATGCAGGAGCTGTTTGTTTGTTAGTTAATATTTTATACAAATATTGAAATATAATAACGTGCTGAGGCAATTTCGCAAACGCCGGAATCCACCGACCACCTTATTTATCCGAATTTCAAAACTGTTTCACGTGAAACATTTCTGAATTGTCAGAGTTTTTCAAGTGCAGCGCATACAGCGTCGGAAAATGTCAGGGAAGGGTCCGCAGAAATAGATTTTTTGTCGATATATCGCCTTATATCCGGATGCGGGATACATACGTCAGCGGTGTTCAGCATTGAGATATCAGCCTCGCTGTCGCCTGTGGAAACAAAAATGCTGTCGGGAAACAGCCTTCTCATGCGGATCAGTGCTGAGCCCTTGCTCAGAGACTGCGGAACGCAATAGACCTTCCGTGTGTCGCGGGTGACGGAGATAAGCTCCGTGTTGACCTGAGAGCAAACTATATTGAAAAGCTTTTCAGGGTCATCCGAGCTGACGTAATACATCAGCTCCTCGCCGCTCCTGACGGTTTTTTCCGGAGCGTAACGAGCGAGTATATCGTGGCATTTCAGCAGCTCATCAAGCTGTTCAGAGGCAAGGCAGCGGCTTTCGTTCAGCCAGTCAGTATCCGGTACACCGTTTCTAAGCAGGACGCTGCCGTTGCAGACAAGAGCGAGGCTGCAATGAAAACTATCCATGAGATCATTCAGCCGCATGAACTGAGTGACTGTCCGTGTAGTCACAGGGATGAACTCATATTCACACTGTGAAGTAAAAAAGTCGAAGGAGCGCTGTGTCATAAAGCTCTGCACGCTGCCGTTGAGCCACTCGACCGGGCGTTTATCTCCGGGCAGCTCACGGCGCTTTGAGAAGATAAGCGTGTTGTCGAGGTCGGTGAAAAAGAGCCTCTTACTCATAGTACGACCGGTATCTCAACGTAGGTGACGTCCTTTTCAGCCATGTTGCAGCTCCACTTCCGGTCAATGCCAAGCAGTTTGTTTACAGCTATATTTGGTATATTGACACCAGATGCGAGGCATGACATCTGCACTCCGCCGGACATTCTTGTATTCACCTCGAGCAGATAGGGAACGCCGTCAAGGTACTTGAATTGTATATTACACGGATTTTCAAGCGGGAATTTCTCAAAGAATCTTCTGCACATTCCGAGTATATCCTCATCGTAACGGATATGCTCGATCCTTGTGGGATCCTTTACTCTCGGTACAGCTATGAGACCGGATGAAGTCATCAGGCAGTCCACGCTGACTTCATCGTCCGGCAGAAAAGGCATGACCATTATCGGCTGAGTGGTCTCACGTTCGGCAATGGCTTCATAGGCGGAATCAAATGACATACGGGTAGTCTGTTTCTTGAAAAGTGAGGTGTAGCCTTTTCTGTTGTTGTCGATGAGGCGGTAGCTTTTTCCGCCTTCGTCCTTGACGAACTTAAAGCAGACCCATTTATAACTGGCGGAAAGCTTTTCGTAAGCCTCTCTGAACTGCGCGGCGTTCGTCACCATGTAATACTCCGGGACGCTGCCGATATTGTACTCCTTGAATGCGGCGTAAGCCTGATCCTTGTGGTTCAGGAGTGAGACAAGCGAGTAATCATCGACCATGACTCTCACGCCGATGTTTGTGAACAGCTCCTTGTACTGACTGACAGCGATCATCTCACGGCGCGGCATAAAAACGTCGATGCGGTGTTCCTTGCAGAAGCTGAGGCAGAAATCAACGTACTCCCTGCCCTTCAGAACGGGCTCCTGATACCATTCATCGCAGACTGTCATTATCGGTGAGGACTTGTGCTCATTGGTTCCGATTATATAAAAGCCGGGTTCCTCCCTGATAAGATTTATGATATTATAAGCTGTGCTGAACCAGTGATTAAGCCAGATCCTTGCCATAAAATTCTCCTTTTCATCAGACATCTGCGACCTTTTTTATAAGTCCGCACGCCCTGTAGTTCACGAGTGGGTATTTTTCGAGCTCAACGCCTTTTTCCTCAGCAAGCTGGTAGAGGTGGCTGAGGTGCTCATTATCGTCAAGGCTGTGGACGAGTATTTTCCACGGAAGCCTTCTCAGGAGCACTCTTGTAGCCTCACCGATGCTTGGCTTGACGAGATTGATGTCGCTGATCCCATAGACCTTGCAGATTTTTTTCACCTCATCGAGTCCTGAGCTGCCGGTATGGATATCGCTTATCTCCCTCACAGTCGGAAAGCATTTCTCAATGGTATTGATAAACTGGTAGGTCAGGTCCTTGTCAGTCAGCTCTCTGTAGAACGCCGCACCGTGGAAGTCATTTTCGCCGATTATTCCTGGCTTGAAGAAAGTCCTGCTCATCAGCCCGGAAACGACAGAGTTAAGGCAGGAGCTTGCGATGAGGAGGTCGTCGTGGGTACCGCATATCTCAGCGACATCCGCAGGGTCGGAAAGGACTGCGAGTCCCGGGTCAACGCCGGGATAGTCCTTCATAGCCTCATTGAGCTGATTCTGGATAGCGCCCTTGCCGGTCCAGCCGTCTATGAAGCGGACAGACCTTGCCGGATGTCTCTGGAGGATATACCTCATGGCATTTTTGTCGATGCCCTTTCCTCTGATTATAGATATGGTATAATGCGGGATATCGGTTCCGAAGGCGAATTTCACATAATGCTTTATGAGCACACCTATGGATGTACCTGCGCGGGCAAGCGAAACAAGCACCGGAGCACTGCTGCCTGCCATTATTTTTTTTGAAACAGCCGCAACAGCATCGGCAGTGAGCTGGGAATAAGCCCCGAGCGCGTTATAGTAGGTCTTCATATACATCTCTGAGGGAGTATACTCTACCGGCAGCATTTCTGAATAATGCACGCCGCTCTGAATAAGCCGTTCGCGCTGTGGGGTGTCGAGCGGAGTGACCTTGCCGGTAATATCCTTCAGGAGTATGGTGACATCTTCTTCCTTATAAGTGCTGAACATTTTTGCCTCCCGTAATAAGCCTGATATCGCGGCAGCCGGACTGTGAAAAAACCGCGCACAGCTCACCGGCAGCAGAGGTTTCAACGGCAGAATCGGTGATGATGATAACGGTATCGTACTGTGCAATGTTGTACAGAAAAGTCCTTCTGCTGCTGTCGTAGAAGCTTGTGAGCGAGTAACCGCTGAAAATCGGGTAACCCTTCCTTGAGGAGATACCGATAGGACTTCTTGTGGTCGAGTGGCATTTTACCTCGCGGGAAGCATCCTGTTTTTCGAGTGTCCTGCCGAGGATGAGTGCCGGGAGCATAGCTTCCTCGGTGCCGATAACGGCTATTTTTTTGCCGGTGAGGACAGCACTCCGGGCGAAGTCCTCCGCGATGCTGAGAAGCGCGGAGCAGTAATCTCCTATGACGACGCCTGTCCTCGGGTCGGGAAAGCTGTAGCTGCAAATCTGGCTGAAATCCCCGCGAGCCGCAGGAGCTTCCTCCGCAGCCCTGACCTCCTGAGCGGTAATTGCGGAGCTGTAATCCTCGTTGGGTATTTTCAGGAGGCTCACACATTTGATTCCGAAGGATTCAAGCCTTGCGATATTTTCGTCTGTAAGCCTGTTGATAACGGAGGCAATGATGAAGTGCTTGTTCCTGACGGCGGGAAACTGACGCAGGAGCTGTGCGGTCATATTTACAAGGGTCTTGCCGGTCGAGAGCTCG
>ODAI014368595.1_pt1 | contig 39662 bp, 43 predicted proteins | sample 1539321 | NCBI WGS metagenome assembly ODAI01 (sample SAMN02144231, study PRJEB22623) | gut metagenome | biome: sheep rumen | host: Ovis aries | place: New Zealand
AAATGAACACCTGCTTCAAGTAACTGTTTCATAGAAATAACGCTCATGTCTTTCCCTCCATTTGGTTAGATTCTTCCGCTCTTTCTTTTCCGCCTGGGCTGCGTTAAAGCCCGGTTCTCTCTGCCGGAGATTCCATAGGTCAGCGTCACTGCCGCCCTTTGGGAACACCGCCGACAAATCGAAAAAGCGTGTTTTATAGTCACAACTTCTAGATTATAGCATAAGAAAAACCCCTATGCAAGGGGTTTTTTTATCGTGCGATCATTTTTGCGATTTCTTCTCCGCTTGTACCGGGAAGGATCTCATAGGTTCCCACGCGGATCGTATGCGCATAACCGTTGTCACACAGGAATGCATCATATTCTTTGGCATCTTCCACCAATCCCGCAGCTGCCAGATCCTTGCTGACCGTGTAGGAGGTTGCACCGCCGGAAATAACGATGGTGACTGCACCATCCGTACTCGCAGGCTGACTGGGCGTTTCCGAGCTGCCGGGCTCCACAGAACTGCCAGGTTCTGTGGTACCTCCAGGTTCTGTTGTACTGCTGGGTTCCGCAACGCTGCTTGATTCTGCAGAACCGCTTGGTTCTGATGATGTACTGCCTGACTCCACCGCAGCACTTGACTCCGCTACACTACCGGACTCCGCTACGGTACCTGACTCGGCTGCGCTGCCTGAATCCGCCGGGCTGTCTGATTCTGCTGTACTGCTTGGTTCTGCCTGCGGCGCACTGCCCTGCAATGCAGACAGCTTCAGGCTGTCGCCGTCTATCATTCCCATCTCGGCTGCGCGCTGTCTGATCTGCGCGTCGGTGAGCGGCTTGTTATCTCTGTTTGCAATTGTAAGGATAAGCGTGGCGATCACAAGTCCTGTGGCCAATCCGCGCAAATAATATTTCAACTTCATTTTTAACTTTCTGCTCCTGACTCTGCGGCTTCTTCCCGGATAAACAAATTATTGTAGAGGTCGATCACCAGCTTGACCTCACCCACGCCAAGTCCCAGCTCTTTTGCAATCGCCGTTTTGGACATTCCCTGCTTATGCAGTTCCAGAATCCGTCCGTTATTGTTGGCTGCGCCGGCCTTCTGCCCGGAAGTCATGAAATCCATCACTACCGGAGAAACAGCCTGCGCATTCTGAACCGGTACCGCTTCCACGGTCTTCCCCTCTTCCGCAACCGGTTCCGGTTTTAACTGGCGGAACGCATCCGTCTCGGCCTCCGCTTCCTGCATTCTCTCAGCTGCTTCCTTTACGGTACGGTTCACCTCCGACACCGTATTCTTGATATTCGTATGCTTTGCATTCAGCATATCATACAGAAACATGGCTTCCTCATGATTCTTATGGATCTCCCGTAAAACCGTATCCGAATACTCGTTGACCGCCATGATCTTTTCGTTAGTCAGCCGCTCCAGGGAACGCTCCGTCTTCTCCACCGCATACTCGATGGATTCATCCACCACATCATCCACATGCTGACGGATCAGATCCATCTCCTTGTCTATGATCGCCCGAACCTCGTCCTGTGCCATTTTTTTCGATTCTTTCGGCATCTCTTCTTTTTGAGAGGGGATCGCAAAACTGGCGATTGCCACCGCTGCCCCGGCCAAAAGAAGTACTATCTCCAAAATTCCCATTCTGTTCTCCTCAGATCTTCAGGTCAAATCCGCCGCGGCCTTTTACGATCACGCGATCCTGACTTTCTCTCTTGTTTCTTTTTTTGCCGCCGTCACCGGCGTATTCATTGCTGCCTTTCTCTCTGGCATCCTGTTTCTTATTATGCCAGTCAGCATTGTCACTGTCAACCACAGTGGTAGCCTTGGCTGTCTCATTCTTCTGTTCCTGATGGATGAGATTGTTTTGATCCATCATGCTTTTATTGTCTTCATTCTGCTTGATCGTTGTATAATCCTGCGTACGACTGATCGTCGTCAGATCTATTCCGCCAATTGCCATTCCTGCACCTCCCACCGATCCTAAAGCGGCAACATCTTCACCTCGCCGTTTACCCGTTCAAATTTACAGAATTTAAAACTGCTCTGTACAACCATGGAGCTCTCGCCGATCACGATCGTGGTCCCGGGATACACCTCCCCGGTCACCTCCACGGATGCTTTCTTCTGGTCATCCATCTGCTGCTGCAGTTCCGTCAACTTTGTGTTGAGTTCGATCAACTGGGTCTTATTTTGCTCTAGTTCCGCCGCCACGGATTTGATATACTTCATCTGTTCCTGCGTGAAGTTAGCGCCCTTGGCGCGCCTCTCCGTAAAGTTCGCCAGAACCGGCTGCGCATTCCGGATATTCTTGGTCAGCTCCGCCATCTCTTTCTGGATTTGAATATATTCCTTTTTCAATGCAGGATTCACACCGACCTCAATGATCGTATGCGCGCCCATCTCAGCGCCCAGCATCTTTGCCGTCACCTTGCGCGCCGCCTGGATATGACCGCCTGTGATCAGCCCTTTCTTGCCGTTCACGACAATCTCATCTCCCGCCGACACATCGCTGTGCATGATGGACTCTGTATTGACATAGCCGTTTTCCGCAGATACGGTGGCTCCTTCAATAAACTTTGCGATGACATTGCCGCCCGCATCCAGCGTTCCCTTTCCCATTCCGTTCATGCCGCGCGCGATCACGATGTTTCCCTGGGCATAAATATGAGCGCCTTCCACCACACCGTTGATCACCACGTTACCGCCGGAACGCACAACATAATTTGCGGATACATTGCCGTTGATCTGTACGCTGCCGCTGAAATCAATGTTTCCGGTAGAAAGATCCACATTCTCCACGGTATAGACATCGGACACAAACACCTTGTCCTCCACCAGCATCACATGGCCTTCCACCAGAGATTTGATGGCCAGCTTATCCGGAGTCAGCTCCACATGGTGTCCGTATTTGAGGACGGCCCTTTTCACCTCTCTGGGTTTCACGCGCCCCCCAAAAATAGTGACGCCTTCTTCCCCCACATCCTCCGGTATGATCTTCGCCAGCACATCGCCCACATGGCAGGGATTGATCATATTCAGATGAAAATAATCTACGCTTCCGTCCTCCCGCATCGTAGGCTGGATCTTCAGATCCGTGTTAAAGAAATACTGGATCTTCGCATCCGTGCCATGACGGGGTTCCTTTCCTTTTGCCACCACGATATCCGTGCAATACTTTCCGGCAGTCTGGAAGTGCTCCTGCACCTCCTGCATCTGGATACCGGAGATAATGTTTTTATATTTCAGATCCGTCATCAACTCATTCAGGTTCATGCGCTCGCCGTTCTCCGAGGGCGGATAAAAGCGCACGACTGCCTGCATGCCATCGGGCGAAACAGTCAGTTTGTAAGTCTCCCTGACGGCAGGACAACTGCCGATTCCGACCTGGCAGGCAAGCTCGCGGCCGGATGCCAGGAACTGATTCAGCACTTTGATATCATATGGAATTCTCTGAAATTCAAGCCACTCCGTCAACTCTGCGATCGGAAGCGGTTCTCCCCCATCCTTCGGCGGAAAAAATTTGATGCCGAACCCGCCGGGGGCTACATTGATCAGTTGAAAGTATCCGTTCTCCATATATCCTCCTGCCTGCTCGAATGTCCGTAGAATCTCAGTCCTTCAATAGTCCCATATAGGCACCCATCTTTGTCCTCATCTTCTGAAGCGCCCTGGTATGTAACTGCGAAATTCTGGACTCCGATACCTCCAAAATGTTGCTGATTTCTTTCAACGTCAGATCCTCATAATAATACAGCGTGATCACTTTCTGTTCCTTCTCTGTGAGAAGTTCCAAGGCCTCTCCCAGCATCTTTGCCAGTTCCGCCTTCTCAATGCTCTCCTCCGGCCCGACAAACTGAGATGTGGTATGTCTGCTGTAATCCTGAGACACATCGCTGCCCTGCTCCATAAATTCATTCAGGGAAACCAGTCCGGTGATCTTCATCTGCGACTGCCATTCCAGGAACTCATCGTCGGTAATGCCCAGAGCCTTTGCAATCTCCTCATCCGATGCCGCATGTCCGGTTGCCTGTTCGATCTCCCGGATACAGCTCTCTATCTTTTTTTGTTTCTGGCGGATTGTCCTCGGAATCCAGTCCATTTTTCGGATCTGATCCAGAATAGAGCCCCGAATACGCAGACTCGCGTAGGTCTCAAACTTTACCTCTTTCATGTAATCGAACTTATCAATGGCATCGATCAATCCGAAGATCCCGTAACTGACCAGATCCTCGTACTCCACATTGTAGCCCAGGTACATGCTTAATCGCCCTGCCACCACTTTGACCAAAGGTGCGTACTCCAATATTATTTTTTCCCGCAGCTCCGGAGTTTTTGACTTCGCATAATCCTCCAGCAGTTTTTTCCTGCCTGCTTCATCCATCGGAACCGTCACCTCCCATCTGCTCCGATTCCTTCTCTATGACTTCACCTTCGCCGGAAAAAAAATTCTCATTCTGCTCATCAAAATAATCCAGCGTCCACTTTATCAGACTGCCCAACGCGTAAAATAAAACTAACACAATGAGCAGCACCGTCAGCTGGCTTATAATGGAATATTGTCGGATCAGATTGATCACACAGGTTACCGCCCCGGCTATCAGCATCAGAATCAGAGGCAAATTCTTTCTGTTCATAAAAACCTCAATTATATTGTTTTTTCCGGTTTTCCGACGGCGCGAACCACATAATCCCCCGTCTCGGGATAAAAAATGACCGTGCGCCCGTAATTCTCTCCCGTGTCACGGGCAAGGATCGGAATACCGAGTTCTTTCAGTTTTGTCACGCAGGCTTCCGCATTGCGCAAACCTACCTGCACCATATCCGCTTTTCCCTGGAACGCAAACATAGTGGCACCGCCTGCTATCTTGGCCACCATGCGGCTTCTGCGGGCTCCCTTTGCTTCCATCTGACGTACCAGCTCCTCAATACCTGTATCCGCAAATTTTGCTTTGTTTGTGGTTGCAGCACGCATTGCCGTAGAGTCAGGGAGCATGATATGCGCCAAACCGCCTATTTTGGACATCGGATCACGCACGGCGATTCCGATACAGGAGCCGAGCCCCAGCGTTGTCAAACCATCCGGTGCAGTACAAACCTTGAGATCTGCCATCCCTACTTTCAAAATTTCAGCCATACCTTCTTTTCACCCTCAATCACTTATTCTACCGGCATTCCCAGTGAACCAAGAATCTTTGCATAAGAGTCAAGATCCGGTATGAGAATAAAGTAACCGTCAATTTCCACTTCATCAAAAAACTGCGACTGGATCAAAAGGATGTTATCACCCATGATACCGAACTCAATCGCGGGAACACTCAGGATAGCGCCTGCCATATCCACCGTCAGTTCCGGCGGCGTCGGCTGGATCTTCATATTCGTGATCACGGCAAGCGAATTCAGATAGGCTCCGGTAATGATATTGCCCACCTCTTTCATCGCGGACAGTTCCATCTCGTTAAATTCATCCCCCTCGGATGCCATGCCCATCATCAGTTTGTTGATCAGATGCTTTGCACTGTTTTTCTCCAGGAGAAACATCATGCTGCCGTCGATATCTCCTTCTACACCGAGGAACACTCCTACCATCAGCTGCTCCTCACCGCCCAGCATAGCACCGATCTCACTGAACTCCATGAGTTTGATCTGCGGCACCCGCATATCCACTTTACAGTTCAGCATCTGGGAAAGTGCTGTCATGGCATTTCCTGCACCGATATTACCCAACTCCTTCAACACATCCATGTAGGTATCGGATATATTTTCAAGACTCATTTTGCCCATACAGTTTCTCCTTTTCGGGTATGCTATACATTCGACTCCAACGTGATGGCATTCCGGTCTAAGAGTGAGATCAGCTCTCCACCGTTCTTACCGATACCGTTCACGAAGCTTGCCTTGCTGTCCTTCGGCTCATGCGCCATCTTCTCGATACTCTCCTCACCGAGTGTGACAACCTCTCTCACTTCATCCACGATAATGCCCAGATTGCCTGTCTCTGTCTTCAGGATGATGATCCTTGTATTCTTGGTATATTCATCCGCAGGCAGCCCCATCTTCAGTCTGAGACTGACTACAGGGATCACCTCGCCGCGAAGATTGATCACACCCTTCAGATAGGCCTGTACCTTCGGCACTCTGGTAATATTCTGCATTCTCACGATATTGTCCACGTAGCGGATATCAATACCGTACTGCTCATCTCCCATTTTAATTACAATATATTGCAAACGCACTGCAGCCGGAACATTTCTCTTGCTGCTCTTCACTTCACCACTTGATACTGCCAACTGATCCATATTCTGACACTCCTTTCTATCCTCGTCAATCCACTACAGTAACGCATTTGCATCCAGGATCAAGGCAACTTCGCCGTCTCCCAGAATGGTTGCGCCGCTGATGAACTTACACTGCTTGATGTAGGAACCGAGAGATTTGATAACGATCTCCTGCTGCCCGATCAGATCATCTACGATCAGACCAGCTGTCTTATCGCCCTTCTTCACGATGACAACGATCAGACTGTCATCCGTGTTCTTGCTCTCAATATCCAGAAGTTCATTCATACGGATCAGAGGAATGACCGTACCGCGGAGGTTGATCACTTCCTTATTCTCCACAAGCTTGATATCGGATGCCATTACATTCTCAATGGTCTGGATCGAGCCGAGGGAAATGGCATACTTCTCGCCGCCCACAACTACCATCAGTGTCTGGATGATCGCCAATGTCAGAGGAAGTCTGATGGTCCAGGTACTGCCCTCGCCGAGCTTGGACTTCACTTCCACTTCACCGGACAGAGACTCGATCTTGGATTTTACCACATCCAGGCCTACGCCTCGGCCGGATACGTCGGTCACCTTCTTGGCTGTGGAGAAGCTGGGCAGGAACAGCAGATCGATGATCTCCTTCTCGCTCATATTCTCTGCCTGCTCTGGGGTGATCGTGCCGCGCTCGATGGCCTTCTGTTTTACAGCCTCCGTGTCGATACCGTTACCGTCATCGCGAACTTCGATCACGACATTGTTACCGTCCTGATATGCATCCAGGAAAATGGACCCCACCGGATTCTTGCCTCTCTGCTTACGAAGCTCCGCGTCCTCCAGACCATGGTCTGCGGAATTACGCAGCAAGTGCATCAAAGGATCTCCGATCTCATCCACCACGGTACGGTCAAGCTCTGTCTCCTCACCGGTCATGTACAGTTCCATCTTCTTGCCCAATGTCTTGGACAGATCACGGATCATACGAGGGAACTTGTTCACTACGCTCTCAATGGGAACCATCCGAACCTTCATCACAGATTCATGCAGGTTCGTGGTCACACTCTCCAGATATTCGATCTGCTCGTTAAAGCCCGAGCTGTTGTTCTGTTCCAGTCCGGATGCGGACACTAAGGAATTCTTTGCAATGATCAGCTCACTGACCAGATTCATCAGCACATCCAGCTTTTCAATATCCACACGCACCGTACGGTTTACCACGGGCTTACCGGACGCCGGCTTCTTATCGTTTCCGCCGCTCTTTGCAGCAGGTGCGGTGGTCGTCTGCTGTGCCTTTTTCTCCTCTACGACAACCGGTTTGGCTTTCTCCTCGACTTCTGCAGCTTCAGCCGGTTCCTCTTCCTCCAACGGACGGTAGTTCTTTGTATTCTCCAATACCAACGGCTCTCCGACAACGCTCTCAATCTCGGACACATCCGCAGCAAGCTTGATCACATCATTCAGCTCCAGTTCGCTGATCACGATCAGCGTAAAGTCTCTGTCAAACTTCTCATCTTCCACATCCTGGGCACTGGGATTTGAAACAATGATCTCACCGTTCTCCTCGATCGCCTTGAATACCAGGAATGCGCGCGCTGCCTTCAGGATACAGCTCTCCTGGATCGTAACGTTCAGACCGTAAACCTTCTGACCGCCCTTTTTCGCCTCTTCGATCACATGGATCTGGGAATCATCCAGAGCGATCTCATTCCACTTCTTGTCGCCCTCTGCACCGCCTGCAGACGCCTCCTGGGGCTTTTCGGCCGCTGCGGGAGCCTCTTCCTTCTTACCGCTCTCCTTATTCAGAATGTCATTCAGCATCTTGATGAGCGGCTCATTGTCATTGGTACCCTCATCAGCGGTCTGCTGAATATTGTTGGTATATTCCTCCAATGCGTCCAGACACTGGAACAGGACATCGATCATCTCAGGCTGAACCTTGATATTGCCGTTGCGCACCTCTGAGAAAACATTCTCCATATCATGGGTCAGATTCTGCATTCTCTTGTATCCCATGGTGCCGGCCATACCTTTCAGGGAATGTGCCGCACGGAAAATCTCATTGATGGTGTCCATGTTTTCCGAATCCGCTTCCAGATCCAGAATTTGTGTGTTCAGATTCTGTAAGTGTTCCTTGGTCTCATCCAGGAAAATCTCAAGATATTGACTTACGTCCATATGTTCCTCCATTCCGCCGCATTGGGCATTTTCTTACTGATCTCTCAAAATGAATGCATATTTACCCTGTGTACGATCTCCTGTGCAACATGATCCAGCGGCACTTCTATATCAGCCAGGCCATGCTGTACAATATTCTTCGGCATCCCATAAACCGTGGATGTCTCTTTGTTCTGTGCGATGACATAGGTGTTGGGCTTCGCTTTTTTCAGAGCCGCCACCCCTTCGGTTCCATCAGCTCCCATGCCTGTCAGGACAGCGCACACCACCTGATCGTATCCGCACTCCACAAGAGACTCAAACATATAATTGGCACAAGGCTTCACACCTTCTCTGGTGGGACCGTCCTGGTACCGGATCACATGCTTTCCGCTTGCCTTCTCCCGTTTCACAGTCATATGTAAGCCACCCATGGCGAGATATACCGTCCCCCCTTTGACGACCTCTCCTTCTTCCGCTTCTTTCACATGGACCCCGCAGATATCATTCAAACGGTCTGCCAAAGAAGCCGTGAAACCATGAGGCATATGCTGTACGATCAGAACAGGCGGCTCAAATCCCTTCGGTATCCCTTCCATCACCGTGTGAAGCGCTCTGGGACCTCCTGTCGAACTTGCGATTGCTACAATTTTTGAATTCACGTTTTTACCCTCTTTTCGGATCTATTATACCACATCTCCCTCTTCTCATGAGTGCATAGTAACCAAATTCGGCTCAACTTTTTATTTTTTTGTCTGACGACTCCTTCGTTCTTCCTCAAAAATGAATTTGATAATCTCCTCCCTGGTCGCCGTGTCCATATTGTAGTACTGCACTCGGTGCTCGTAGGTGCCGGGACGGTTTTCCACATTCTTTACGGAGAGCACCTTGCCGATCACCTCGTACTGTTTGCTCACGCCGTTCTTGACCAGATGATAGCTGCAATATAATAAGCTGCCGGATTCGTACTTCTGTGTGGAAAGGAAGCGGATCCCGCCTCCGCTGATATCCACGATCACGCTCTTTTTTAACGGAAGTCCGGGTTGCAGGATATAAGGCTTCTTCTCCTCCACCGCCTGCTGCTCTTCCTCCTCCAGATTTCTGGAGCACATCTCCAGGGCACAGCTGAAGCGGTAATACTCACGCCGCTGATACTTTCTGAGATTGCTGGTAAGTTCAACCCGCAGGATGTAGACATTATTGCTCTTGTATCGATCCGCGATCCGGGCAAAACACTGATACAATCCCGTGTCGGTGTAAAAGATCATATCGTACTCACCGTCCACAGGGAGCAGGATCAGCTTCGTCTTCTCCATGGGCATAGTGATCTCCAGTGTGTCATCTGTCAGGATCTCATACACTTTACTCTGATATACTTTTCTCTCTTCCTCCTCGGACAGTTTCACGCGCCCTACCGCCGTCAGTTCGATCCTGTCACCCAGCGTTATAAACTTAGATAGCATAGTTTTTCTCCTTATCTACATCCTTGAGATCATATGGGAAAAAAATGCGGCCATTCCCCGTTTCGGCTGACGCTCCGCTTCCTCTTTCTCCAACAGCCGCAATGCGATTCTCTCATAAGCCTGGGAAGATTTCGCATTCGGGTTCTGAAGGGACACCGGCATCTGCTGCATCACCGCCTTGGTCAGCTGGGAATCCTGCGGTACACATCCCAGATAAGTCATGGGAATCTTCAGATACCGCATCACCACGGAATTCAGCTTGTTAAAGAGCACCTGCCCTTCTGAATCTTTCTCCACCCGGTTGGCGAGCATCTTCACCTTTGTATCCTCCGCCTTAAAACGGGGATGTCTGTACAACGCCTTCAACAGCGAATAGGAATCCGTGATCGATGTGGGTTCCGGCGTGGTCACGAGCAGGATTTCCCCGCTGGCCACCAGAAATTCCAGCACCGCATCCGAGATACCCGCACCGGTATCAATAATGATCACATCCGCCAGCGCATCCAGTTCCACCAGATTTTTGATGATATAATTCAGATAATCACGGCTCAGATTCGCCATGCCGGCAATTCCGGAGCCGCCGGAAATAAATCCCACTTCCATCGGTCCCCAGGTGATGATATCCTTGATATTTTTTCCCTGATAGATCAGATCATATAAATTGTGACGCGGCACCGCGCCGAACATGATCTCTATATTGGCAAGTCCGAAATCCGCATCCAGGATGATGACCCTTTTCCCCAGTTTTCGAAACTGGATTGCAAGATTGATGGATGTGTTGGATTTTCCCACGCCGCCTTTTCCGCTGGTGACGGTGATCACTCGTGCAAGCGGTCTGACCTGCTGATTCGCCTTTATAATTCGTAATTGTTCTGCCTGATCCATTGTATATGGCCCTCCTTAGCCAACTTCCACCGCAGACCTGGGTCTGCGCTTTTTACGCCTTACCGCCCAAAAGCTGCTTTACCGTCTTCTGGGGATTGAAACATTCTATGTCATTTGGCACATTCTGCCCATATGTGACATAGGCGATCGGCGTATCCATGTGAAGCTTCACATTCAAAAGATTTCCCAAAGTCGTGGTCTCATCGATCTTCGTAAAGATCAACTGATAATCCGCAATTTCTTTATAATTGTCAGCGATCTTCAGCAGATCCTTATACTTGGTATTCGCACTCATCACCAAAAATGCCTGCGTCTCCGCCTTTTCCCTCATCACATCCAGATATTCCCGCATACGGTTTAACTGTTCCTCATTTCTGTGGGAATGTCCCGATGTGTCCACCAGCACATAATCATAATCCGTAAAACCCGCTATGGCCTCCACCAGCTCCTCCGGACTGTAGATCACCTGAAACGGAACTTCCAGGATCTGTGCATAGGTTCTCAGCTGTTCCGCCGCCGCAATTCGGTACGTATCCGCCGTGAGCAAAGCCACCTTTTTCTTTTCTCCCACCACAAAACTGGAGGCCAGCTTCGCGATCGTGGTCGTCTTCCCCACGCCGGTAGGCCCGATAAAGAATACGACTCTGGGGCCGTTCCGGGCGGGCAGGATTCCCTCCGATTTACCAAAATTCAGAACAATCTTCTGATAGATATTGGCGAGTATATAGTCAAACGGGGTATTGGGCTTTCTGCTCTTGTCCACTTCCTCCAGGATCTGGTTGGCATACTTTTCATCCACCTCGTTTTCGATCATGGTATTGTACAATAATCGGATAAATTTTTCCTGTTCCTTGCTCTTTTTCAGTTCTTCCTCGGCTTTGGCGTCCAGCTCCGGCGCCTGCGCCTCCTCGCTGGGAACATCCTTGCGGTCCCCGGCAGACATTTCTTTTTTCTGCTTGCTCCGCTCCTCCGTCTCGTTTTTCTGTAACTGCTTCTCTAAGAGGGTCTGCAGACTGTCCAGCTTCTGCTCAATGCTGCTGGCACTATTCTGCGCATTCAGGATCAGGCCTTTTTGCTCCACAACCTTGGCCACCTGCTGCACCGCTTTCCGCTCTGCTTCTCCGCGTTCCAGCCGTACTTTCTCCCGCTCCTCCTCCAATGCCACTGTGACTTCCGTCTGCTTTTCCTTCAGGAACGCAAAAAGTCCGGTAGGATTCACCTGCCTCACATTCATGATGACAACGTTCTCCCCCAGCTCTTTCTTTGCTGCCGCAGTCGCTTCCTCTTCTGTTTTTCCTACAAACTTTTTGATAACCATTATGCTGTCACCATCCCAACTGACTGTAATTCAACATTTGATTCCACTTCGTTATATGACACGACCACCAGATCCCTGTAATAATCCTCGGTCAGACGTTTAAAATAAATCCGCACGATCGGAGAGGTAATGATGATCGGCGCTTTTCCGAGGTTTTCCAGCTTCTTGATCTCCGCGCCCACGGCGTCGATGATTGCCCGCGCCCTGGAGGGATCCAGATTGATAAAGGCGCCATTCTCCGTCTGCTTCACACTGCCCATGATCTCCTGCTCTACCTTCGGATCCAGCGTGACCACGCTGGTGGCTTCATGGGCAAGGAAAAATTTGGTGGAAATGGCACGCTTCAGGCTCTGTCTCACATACTCCGTCAGAATATCGGTATCCCTTGTCGTCGTTGCATAGTCTGCCAACGTTTCCATGATCGTCAGCAGATCTCGTATGGAGATTCCTTCCCGCAAAAGATTCTGCAATACTTTCTGGATCTCGCCCAAGCCCAACAGCTTCGGAACCAGCTCGTCCACCAGAGACGGGTTGGTCTCCTTCAGATTGTTGATCAGATTCTGCACATCCTGACGGGTCAGCAGTTCCGCTATGTACTGGCGGATGATCTCCGTCAGATGAGTTGCAATGATAGACGGCGGGTCTACCACCGTGTAACCCAGACTCTCCGCCCGTTCCCTCTGCCCTTCGGTGATCCAGGTGGCCGGCAGGTGGAAGGACGGCTCGAAGGTCGGAATACCCGTGATCTCCTCCTCCACATAACCGGGATTCATAGCCATATAGTGGTCAAACAGGATCTCGCCCTCGCTGACCTGTATCCCTTTTATTTTAATAATATATTGATTCGGATTCAACTGAATATTGTCGCGCAGACGAATGATCGGCACGACGGTACCAAGCTCCAACGCGATCTGTCTTCTGATCATGACCACGCGGTCCAACAGGTCACCGCCCTGATTCACATCAGCTAACGGAATGATACCGTAACCAAACTCCAGCTCGATGGGATCCACCTGCAGCAGACTGTTCACATTCTCCGGCTGCCGGATCTCCTCGGCCTCCACCTCCTCGGTGTCCACCTCCTGTTCGATCTGCGCCGTCTCCAGGTTGCCGGCGATCATTCTTCCCCCCACGATGAACAGCATACCCATTCCCACAAAGAGGATCGTGTTCAGCTCCGTGGCCACACCTAAGAAGGCCAGGGTTCCACCCACCAGATACATGACCTTGGGAATACCGAAAAGCTGCTTGATGATCTCACCGCCGAACTCCGCTTCCTTACCGCCCTTCGTCACCAGAATACCGGTGGACAGAGAGATCAGAAGGGAAGGGATCTGGCTCACCAGACCGTCACCGATGGTCAGAATACCGAAGTTTTGCAACGCCGTACTGACATCCATACCATTCCGGAGTACCCCCATGGCAATACCGCCGACAAAGTTTAACGCGGTCAGGATCAGGCCGGCTGTGGCATCTCCCTTTACATATTTCACCGCACCATCCATGGAACCGAAGAAGCTGGACTCCTCCTGAATCTTGTCACGGCGGCGTTTTGCCTCCTTATCATCAATGGTCCCCGTATTCAGATCGGCATCGATGGCCATCTGCTTACCGGGCATCGCGTCCAATGTAAATCTCGCCGTTACCTCAGCCACACGTTCAGAACCTTTGTTGATCACGAGAAACTGCACCAGAATCATGATGATAAATACGATGGCACCGATGATGATATCACCGCCGCCGACGAATGCTCCGAATGTCTTTACAACGTTTCCCGAATCTCCTGTGGCCAGGATCAGTCTCGTGGAGGATACGTTCAGTCCGAGCCGGAAAATGGTCGTAAACAGCAAAATCGTCGGATAGAAGGAAATATCCAGCACTTCCTTGACGAACATACTCACAAAGAGGATGGTGAATCCCATGGCAATGTTGAATGCCATAAATATATCAAGGACCCAGGAATCAAGAGGCACGATGAACATGATAAACGCAACCAGCATATAGATTGCGACCATCGCGTCTGTTCTCTGCAGTTTTGTACTCATGCGCCGTTCCTCCTTTCCGTGATCCCGCTATACTCTTCCCTGCAAATGATACACAAACGCCAGCACTTCCGCCACCGCCTGATACAGCTCCGGCGGCACAGCCTCGCCCACATCCACATTTGCATACAGCATACGGGCAAGGGGCTTGTTTTCCACGATCTCCACATTGTTTTCCCGAGCAATCTCCTTGATGCGCTGCGCCAGATAATCCTCTCCTTTGGCCAGCACCGTGGGGGCTTCCGCCACCTCCGGATCATATTTGATCGCCACGGCATAGTGCGTCGGGTTGGTGATGACCACATCCGCCTTCGGCAGATCCTGCATCATACGGCGCTGGGATGCTTCCCGCATCTTCTGCCTGATCCGTCCCTTGATCTGAGGGTCTCCTTCGGATTGCTTGTACTCATCCTTGATCTCCTGCTTGGTCATTCGCATATCCTTCGCAAATTTCCATTTCTGATAGGCAAAATCCGCAAACGCGATCACCATATATACCGCTGCAATTCGGATTCCCAGATCCGTAACGGTGGTCAGCAGCAGGTTCAGCGCCTGGGTAAGCGGCATATCATACAGGATAAAGATCAGATTCCATTTATCCTTCAGATAATTATAACACATATATGCAATCACGCCAATCTTCGCGATTGCTTTGACAAGTTCTACCAGCGAATTGACCGAAATGATCTTTTTCAACCCGGACAACGGATTAAATTTGCTCAGCTTGGGCTGCATCGGCTTCATGGTCGGTTTCCATCCCACCTGCGCCACGTCACACAAAAACGCAATAATAAGACCAATCAGCAAAATTGGCCCCATAATGATAATACTTTGCAATAACAGATTTCTGAAAACAATCCTTGTGTCAGTCTGGGGCATATAGCCCCGCCAAAAGATCACCAAGTCCGCGATTCTTCCGTAAAACACGGAAAATATCTGCAACAGCTGTCTGCCCATGGTCGGCACCCAGAAACGCAGGATCAAAAACAACGCCATGATCCCCACACCGTTTGCAATCTCACGGCTCTTGGCTACCTGTCCCTCTTTTCTCGCATCGCTCAGCTTTTTCTCAGTAGCAGGTTCGGTCTTCTCGCCGCCCTGCCCCTCTGCAAAGAACTGCAGATTATATTTCAACATATCCGCTCATCTCCCAGGGGTTCCATCCAAAACTTCTATCCAAACTACGGACGGATTGCCTCCACAAAAGCCACCGTCACCGTCTTCATTTCCTGAAAAATAAAATCCGCCGCTCCCGGCATCATATAAGTGGTAAGGAACAATATGCCCAGCCCCACTAAAACCTTGAGCTGCATACCCACCGCAAACATATTCATCTGCGGAGATACCTTCGCCATGATGCCAAGCACTGCATTCAACAATAAGATCACACAAAAAATCGGCAGTACGATCCGGAATCCCAAAATGACATAATCACTCAAAAACTGGATGATCGTGGACAGCATCAACTCCGACCGGAATACCGCGCCCCCCACCGGGATCAGGATAAAAGAATCCGCTATGGCTCCCAACAGATATCTGTACATGCCCGATGCGATCAGCATCATCGTAAAAGCGTATTGATATAACACGCCGGTAAAACTGGTCTGCTGTCTGGTATTCGGATCCATCAGCGTGACCATGGAAAGTCCCGTCTCCATATCCGCGATCGTGCCGGCAAAATTCAGGATAGCCATGCAGATATTGGAACCGAAACCGATCAGCAGCCCTGCGATGGCCTCTTTCATGACCAGAATCGCATAATCCAACACCGTTTCATAAATTCCGAATTCGGCCGGCGTCGTCACCTGATACAGCAAAGCCGCGATAAAAATACTCAATCCAACTCTGAATCTCCTCGGAACATTGCTCATACTGAAAAAAGGAGCTATAAATACAAAACAGGACACCCGAACCAGGATCAGAAGAAAATATTCCAAATCATAGATGGAAAACGATAAATCTATCATAAAGTTCCTTCTCTTCTCCTTTTACCGGTGAATATAAAGGGAAAAACTCTGCCACAGGTCCGTGGTATACTCCACCATCTTCGTCATCATCCAACCGCCGATCAACGCAATCGTCAAAAACACCCCGATGATCTTCGGCACAAAAGTCAAAGTCTGCTCCTGAATGGACGTCGCCGTCTGAAAAATACTGACCAACAGACCGATCACCAGTGAAACCAAAAGCGGTACCAATGCCACCTGAATGATCAAAAACAAGGCGCTGTTTGTCATTTCGGTAACTGCATCTATCGTCATTTCAATCCCTCCGCATAACCCTTTTCAAACCGTCAGACTCAGTAAAAGGTTCGGACAAGCTGCCCGATGATCAGCGCCCATCCATCCGCCATAACAAACAATAATATCTTAAACGGCATGGAAATCGTCGTGGGCGGCAGCATCATCATACCCATACTCATCAATGTGGACGCTACAACCATGTCAATTACGATAAACGGAATATAGATCATGAAACCGATCCAGAACGCAGTCCGCAGCTCACTGATCATGAAACTGGGCACCAGCACGGTATTGGGAATACTCTCGATCTCTCCGTCCCACTCCTGTCCCGCAATTTCCATGAACATCTCCGCATCCTTCAACTGCGTCTGCGGATACATGAATTCTCTGAGCGGTTTCATCGCCAGATCAAAGGCCTCCTCCTGATCGATCTCACCCTCGTTAAACGGTTTGATCGCCTGTTCATTGATCTGATTAAACGTGGGCTCCATGATAAAAAATGTAAGGATCAACGCCAATCCGATCAGAATCTGGTTCGGAGGCGCTGTCTGCGTATTTAACGCAGCTCGGGTAAAATGCAATACGATCAGGATCCTCGTAAACGAGGTCATCATAATGATCAGGATCGGCGCAAGCGAGATCAGCGTCAAAGTCAGCAGAATGCGCAGCGCACCGTTCAGCTGCCCGTTATCCTCATTCAGCCTGATCGTTATGGAATTCGTCATATTGGGTTCCATGAGTTCATCCATGGTCTCCGTTGTCCCCGTGGGACGAATGACCGTGGTCACGGTGGTATCTCCGGTGGTCAAACGTTCTTCCGCCGCGTAAACTACCAAAGGCTGGAAAAAAAATTTGTGAATATACAATATGCCCACCGTAACCAGCAGGCATATTTTGATCAGTTTTCTTTTTATGAGCTTATGTTCGGACTTATTCATTCGTCTTTGTCACTTCTTTTCAGTGTCTTCTCAAATAGTTTTTGAAAATTAGTCCTGCCTTCCGCTGTATCGCGAAAGACAAGCTGCGAGGCAGGCACTTCACCCAGCATCGTGACTGTATCCTTACAGACCGCGATCGCCATATAGGTTGCTCCTACCCGCACGAGCTGAATGTATTTGCTGTTCGTGATCCGGACTGTCTCCAGAATCTCGATATTCCCATTTTCATTCTGCTGCTTCTGATAGTTCGCCATCCACCTGGTCGCCCATGCAGTGACGCCCAAAACAGCAATAAAAATGACAAGTACAGTTAAAAACTGCGCAAAACTGCCCGCCGAAAGGAGAACACTCATTCTATCAAGCCCTCTTATCCTACAACCTTCTTCACTGCCTCAATGACACGGTCAGCCTGGAACGGTTTCACGATGAAGTCCTTTGCGCCGGCCTGAATGGATTCGATTACCATCGCCTGCTGTCCCATTGCGGAACACATGATCACACGTGCACCTGCATCCAGCTTCTTGATCTCCTTCAAAGCCTGGATACCGTCCATCTCAGGCATGGTAATGTCCATGAGCACCAGATCGGGGCTTACCTCCTTGTACTTCTCCACAGCCTTTAAGCCATTTTCAGCCTCACCTGCAACGTTGTAGCCATTCTTGGTCAAGATGTCCTTGATCATCATTCTCATAAATGCTGCATCATCACAGATCAAAATATTCTTTGCCATGTTTTTTCCTCCATTACTATGACACTGGTTTCAGTATACCATAAAGCAGACCGTTTTGTCACTATTATTTAATAATTTCTGTTACTCTGATACCAAAACTCTCCTCAATTACTACCACTTCACCCTTCGCCACGAACTTGCCGTTGACCAGCACATCAATCGGCTCACCTGCAATACGATCCAGTTCGATGATGGTTCCCGGCGAAAAATCCAATATTTCCGCGATGGACTTCGTCGTCCGTCCCAGCTCTACGGTAACCTCCAACGGAACATCCTTGATCAGGCCGATATTCTCCTGCCCGGCAGCCCCGGTCATATCCCCGGAAAAGCTCTGGAATTGCGCCGGCTGGACGTTGACATTCTGCTGCATCGGCGCGCCGCCCATGGGCATACCAGGCATGCCCTGCATGCCGCCCATAGGCATTCCCATGCCGCCCTGCATGCCGCCCATAGGCATTCCCATGCCGCCCTGCATGCCGCCCATAGGCATTCCAGGCATCCCCTGCATGCCGCCCATAGGCATTCCCATGCCGCCCTGCATGCCACCCATAGGCATTCCAGGCATCCCCTGCATACCACCCATAGGCATTCCCATGCCGCCCTGCATGCCGCTCATATCCATACCAGGCATACCCTGCATGCCGTTCATACCCTGCATGCCGCCCATGCCACTCATATCAGGCATGCTCTGCATACCGCCCATAGACATTCCCATGCCGCCGCTCATATCTCCTGCGGAAGGCGTCGGTGCGGGTGCAGGTGCCGGAGCAGGCTCGGGTGCGGAGGAGCTTCCTCCCATTCCGGCTCCGCCTGTCTGTGTATCAATAAAGGTTTCAACCAGCTTCTTCGCGAAATCGATCGGATACAGCTGCATGATCGTGGAATCCACCAGCGTGTCGATCTGCATCCGGAAAGAAATCTTCACGAAAACTCCGCCTAAGAACGGGGCAATCTCCTCTGCCGCTTTCACAGTGGTCAGATCCAACAAAGACGAGATTGGCGGGCTGATATCGATCACAGAATTCAGCATCGTCGAGAGCGATGTGGCAGCAGAACCCATCATCTGGTTCATAGCCTCCGAGATCGCACTCAGATGCAGATCCGTAATCTCCCCGTCTATATTCGTACCGTCACCGCCCATCATCAGGTCGGTGATGATCTTTACATCCCGCTCCTTTAAAACCATGATATTGGTGCCGTCAAGTCCTACCGTATACTTGATCTGGGTAAATACACACGGCTTCTCATACTCAACCAGCAAACTGTCCCAGGTTGCCAGTTCCACCACCGGCGTAGTGATATTTACTTTTCTGTTTACCAGCGAATACAGTGTGGTCGCCGAAGACCCCATGCTGATGTTTGCCACTTCTCCGATGGCATCTTTTTCCACATCCGACAATGTCTCGTCGCCGCTTGTGCTCGCACCCGCTCCGGCAAAATACCCGTTATTGGAAGGCATGGAACTCTGGGAGGTATCTGTAGCGAGCAGATCTTCCGGTATCTCCGGAGGCGTGTCGCCCGACAGATCCATTCCGCTTAACAGGGCATTGATCTCGTCCTGAGAAAGCATTCCATCCATTTTCTAGTCCTCCTCTCTGATTACCGATGTGATCCGCACAGCATAAGCATCGTTATTTGCGCCGGGCAAAGCGGTAAACTTTCTGATATTTCCAACATATACTTCCATATCATTCTCAACTTTTGCATCCAGTCTGATACAGTCGCCGACCTGCAGATTCAGGAAATCGTTGACAGATATATAACTCTTTCCAAGCACTGCCTTGATGGGCACATCCACCTTCCGCACAAGCGTCTCAATATATTCTTCGTAATTCTCGTCGTGATTTTCCTGCATGGACGCAAACCAGTACTTCGTATTCAGTCGGTCCATCACATCCTCAAGGGTAAAGAACGGCAGACAGAAATTGATAAATCCTTCCACATCCCCGATCTTTATGTTCAGTGTAATGATCGCGATCATGTCATTCGGCGCGATCACCTGGGCAAACTGTGGATTCGTCTCCACTCTGCTCAGAATCGGCGCTATATCCAGCACATTTTTCCATGGTTCCCGCAAAAGCTGCGTCAACATGATCAATATTTTCTGGATAATGGATAATTCTATCTCGGAAAACTCCCGCTTCTTCTCCAACGGGATTCCCATGCCCCCCAGCATCCTGTCCAACATGGCATACGCCAGATTGGTGGCCAGATCAATAATGATCGTGCCGTTCAGAGGTGCAAAATTAATGATTCCTAAGATACTCGGGTTGGACAACGCATTGGTAAACTCGCTGAATGTAACCGTCTCCGAACTGGCCACCGTAACCTGCACATTCTTACGCAGATACACCGGCAGATTCGTGGAAACCAGACGTCCATAATGCTCGAAGATGATCTCTAACGTCCTTAAATGCTCTTTTGAGAACTTGGTCGGGCGGCTGAAATCGTAATTCTTTACTTGTTTCTCATCACCCGGTTGGATGTTGTCTACATCCAGTTCTCCGGTAGACAATGCCGCAAGTAAGTTATCTATTTCGCTTTGCGATAGAACCTCGCCCACAAGTCCTCACCTCCCCGTCTGCCCTGTGCCGTTTTCCGGCACGCAGCCTTATCTTATCAGCCAAACTTCACATCGCTGACCAAAACCTTAAAGATGAAATCGCTCTGATAGATCCCCTGTACCGCCTGCAGGATCTCCGCTTTCAGACTTTCCATGCCGGGATCTGCCTGCAGCTCCGTCAACGTGTGCTTGCTCACTACGGAACTGATGGCATCCTTGATCAGTGCTTCCCTGCCGGCCAGCGCCTCTGCAGAACCGTAGGTTTTATAATCTTCATGCTTTGTATTGATGGAAAAAGCCACATTACAGATCAGATAGCTTTGTTTCACGGTTGCCTTGCCGTTCGCATCCGTGACGCTCTCCGGCGCCAGCGCCAAAGTCATGGAACCCGCAATGGAATAAACCTCCGTGTCTGCCGGCGAGATCTCAGGCTTCTGTTCCGTCTCCCCCGGTGTCGTGAGCTCCAGATTCATCACGGTCGCGATATTTCCGATCAGATTCGCCACTTTCTTATTGGTGCTGGTCACATTGAACATCATCACAGCGGTCAGCACAATATTTACGATCAATAACGCCAAAATAATAACGGAAAGTAAATTCTTTTTCATTTTGGGACCTAACCTCTCTCACTTCAAACTCTTATTTCAACTGCCTTCCTGTCTCAGGACGGATTATACATCCGGATCTCCACGCGTCGGTTCTTGCTTCTGCCCTCCGCCGTGGAATTGTCAGCGATCGGTATCCTCTCACCCATACCAGCATGCTTCAGGTTCGTGATGTCGAGATACGTATTCTGTGACAGATAATAAAATACTGTCAGCGCTCTGGCGCTGGAAAGCTCCTCATTGCTGGCATATCTGGCACTGCTGATGGGCACATTGTCCGTATGACCCTCGATCTCGATCTCACCTTTGGCGTAGCGCTCCAGGATCACGCCGACCTTATCTAACACCGGGTATGATTCCTCCCTGAGTTCCGCGCTTCCGGAATCAAACAGGATCGCTCCCTTCATGGTGAGCTGGACATACTGCGCTGTAAATGTCACATCGATCTGGTCTGAAAGCTTCCCCTCATTGATGGCCTCATCCACCAATTCCGCCAGTTCCTCATTATTCTGCAGCTGCTGTTCCTCCAAAGCCTCCTGCAGCATCTCAATATCGCCACTCTTCTGGTATTCTTCCAGTTTATTTTCAGCCGAATCGGAATCAGCCAGCTTTCCTGTACTGTTCATATAGTCACTCAACTCATTCAGCTGGCTCACGCCGTTGCTGACCAGAATTCCTTCACCGATCGACGTTGCGCCGCCGCTGAACACGCTGATAGTATTGTTTACCGCCGTTACAAATGCGATCCACTTTGCTTCTTCAATGGATGACATAGAAAAAAGAAGCACGAAGAAACAAAGCAAAAGATTCATCAGATCACTGAAAGTCGCCATCCACGCCGGGGACCCGGCTGGCGGATCTTCAGGTTTTCTCTTTGCCACTTACTCCTCACCTCCTGCTTCCTCAGAACTCGTTCTGTCCTTAGGTGCAAGGAACGATTTTAATTTTTCCTCAATCACACGAGGGTTCTCACCTGCCTGTATCGACAGAAGTCCCTCGATCATAACTTCTTTCTGCGTCATCTCTGTCGCATTGTCTGCCTTCAGCTTATTGGAAACCGGACCGCAGATCCAGTTTGCCAGCAGAGAACCGTACAATGTGGTGATCAACGCTACGGCCATGGAAGGTCCGATGGCACTCGCATCCGACATATTATAAAGCATGTTAACCAGACCAATCAGAGTACCGATCATACCCCATGCAGGTCCCATGGCGCCAAGCGCATCCCAGAAACCGATCAGATTCTTGTGCCTGCCCTCTGCATTGACCAGCTCTGTCTCCAAAATCCCTCTGACCAGATCGGGATCCGTACCGTCTACAATCAGCAGAATGCCCTTTTTCAGGAAGGGCTCGTCCAGATCGGAGGCCGCCTCTTCCAATGACAAAAGGCCCTCTTTCCGGGCTACATTGGACAAATCTATAATTTTTTTGATCATTTCGGAGGTATCCAGTGCCGGCATCTTAAAAATCAAGGTAAATGTCTTCAGTCCGGCCACAAAATCGGACATCGTGAAAGAACACAAAGTAGCCCCCAGCGCACCACCGAACGTGATGATGGCCGAAGGCAGATCCAGGTAACGCACAATACCCGTCAAGCCTGCACTACTCAAAATACCAAATACCAACATGGCAAAACAAAAAAGGAAACCTACCAGTGATGCAATATCCACCTAACTCCACCTAAACCTTCTGTATATATTCATCCGCAAAGGATTTATCTCTAACGGAATCTAGTCTGCCAGAATATCCTTTCGATACAATTTTACTAGATTTTTAATCTCTTGTCTACTTTCTTTTACAATTATTTTTTTGCCCGTCGTCAAAGTAAGCACTGTATCCGGCGTTTCTTCCACAATTTCCAATAAATGGGGATTTACCAGTATTTTCACGCCGTTCAGTTTTGTAACCTCGATCATGTCCTATCCTCCCATGCAGATCTAGCGGCAGAGCCCCTGTATGTTCCACGTAGAACGGAAAACGCCGCTAAGCGGCGTTTTCGCGGACGAAAAATTCTATGAATTTTTCATCCTTTTATCTCTTCAGATTGGTCAGTTCCTCCAGAAGCGTATCGGACACTGTGATGATACGGCTGTTTGCCTGGAAGCCTCTCTGTGTGGTGATCATCTCCGTAAACTCGGAGGACAGATCCACATTACTCATCTCCAACATACCGGTGGACATATAGCCGCCGTTTGCGGTAATATCCACGCCCACTCCGTCGAATACGCCGGAGTTTAAGGTTGCGGAGTACAGGTTATCTCCCGCTCTCTCCAGACCGGAAGCGTTGGCAAATGCCGCCGTAGCGATCTGTCCCAGCAGCTTGGTCATACCGTTATCGTAGCTGGCATAGATCATACCGTTGTTCTGAACGGACACGCCGATCATATCACCCAGACGTCTTCCGGTACCTACGCCGTCAAAGTCACCGCTGGTCGCCGCCACTGTGGAAGTTCCCTTGTTATCAAACATGGAGATCTCCGAAAGATCAATCTCGATGTTGGAGAAATTGGTGAAGTCCTCTCCCATGTCATTCAGCTTCAGATTCGCCACAAAGTTGGTACCGCTGGCGCCGACTCTGGCAATCTCACCGTTGTCCGGATTGAACTGCACTTCAAATCCGTAATATGCACGTCCGGGAGACACGGCGCCGGTGCCCAGCGTATTCGCTAACGTCATGCCGGACAACGCCTCAACCGACTGGTTGATGATCTGCTGAATGCTGTAATTCTGGGTGTCTTCACCAACCGTTACGGGAATCTTCAGATTCAGGAATTCATTTTCGGATCCCTCATAGCCATAGGCTTTTGCGATCAGCTTGATCGCCTTATCGTTTTCTGCCGCTTTCTCAGAGTCAGTGAGGTCTGCAAAGTTCGAAACCGTACTGTAAGGATAATCTGTGTTGCCGGTAGCGTACACGATGGTCTCGCCGTTGACGGACAGGTTTCCGGAAGCGTCCCAGGAATAACTCTTGCCCAACTCAATATTGGTCTCTTTCTCCATGGTCTCTGCGCCGCCGAACGCCGCCTGCCTCTGAGCTTCGGTCATCTCCACTTCATTGCCCTTGGAATCCAACAATTTATTAAACTCCAACCCATAAACATTGGGATCGGAAGACTGTCTGAAGATCATTCTTGCTGTATAGCTGTAACCCAGATTGTCATAGATATTCAGATTCACAACCTTACCGTTGGCACTGGTCACATCCGTGTCGTTTTTATCCAAAATACCGGAAATGTACGCCTTGGAAGTCGCCTCAGGCGGATATGTCATATTCGCAGCGCTCATGATGCGGAGCGCGCTCACGCTATCCTGTTTGATCGCACCGGTGTAGTCATCCACCTGCCACCCCATGACATTGTAACCGTTACTGGTCATGGCAAGGTTTCCGGCACCGTCCACATAGAAAGAACCCTCTCTGGTGAAGAAATTCTCCTGTCCGTTGGACACCACAAAGAAATTCTCTCCGTTGATCATGATATCGAAGGGATTACCGGTAGACTGGCTGGCACCCTGTCCGGTAATGTTTAAGTTGATTGCGCCTGCCTTTACGCCCAGGCCGACCTGTCTTGCATTGATACCACCCACACCGGTCGCTGCATTCGGGCCGCTGGCACTCTGTGTGGTCTGGCTCATCAGCTCGCTGAAGGTGATGGAACTTGACTTATATGCAGTTGTATTAACGTTCGCGATGTTGTTACCGATAACGTCCATCTTGGTCTGGTGGGTCTTTAAGCCGGATACGCCGGCATACAATGATCTCATCATAGTGCTTATTCCTCCTATTTTCCCGGAGCCGCATCCCTTCTGTCGTTCAGGGATGCCTTTTACCTTTAATGTAAGCTTCCTTGTGAGGTCCGGCTCACATGATCACTGCTCCGTTGATGTTTGTAAATACGTTTTCCGTGATTTGTGTACTGTCCATAGCGGTCACTACGGTATTATTCGGCACATTTACGATAAATGCCAGATCATCCACAATGACCAGCGAATCTTTGATTCCCTTCTGTCCTGCCCTGCGGACTCCGTCCTCGAGTCTCTTAAACTGTCCGTCACTCAGTTCAATGCCCCGCTCGTTCAGCCTTCCCGAAGCGTGCTTTGAAAATCTCAGTTCCTGTTCCGGCGAGGTTTTCTCCAGTGATTTTTGTTTCAGTACATCCTGGAATGAAATCTCCGCCTTGTCGGACTGTCCTTCCGTTCTGCCGGTCTGGCTCAGGTATCGGTCCGTCAGCTGCTCAATGGAAAGGAAATTCTGATTCGTAATGTTGAGATGACTCATAATTTCCTCCTCCCGTTCTGCCCGGTGCCTGACATCATACCTCGTTCGCCGTTTCGGCTCCCGTATCTTCCGCCAGTAACGTTTCCGCGCGTACCTCTTTCACCTTGTCAATATACTGCTTCAGCGTCGCTACAACATCGGATGCCACATAAGACTTCTCATAATCGCTCATAGCGCCGTAAGCCGCTTCCAGATTGTCAACCGCATCCAGATCCGAACCGGAAATATTTGCAATTGCAGGGAGCTTATTGACTGCGATCACAAAATTCATAGCCTGGTCATAAGCATTTTTGTATGTACCGTCGACCACCGTGTCCAGATCGTCAATGGAATACAGGGACTCATCGATCGACAGATACGCTTTGTTTCCTTCGTAAGAAACGTAATCCACTCTGCCCTCCACATATTTGGTGTCCCCCGAAGATGTGGTAGTCTTCATGCGCACGTCCTGCCCGACCAACTGGCTGGCGCGCTGCAGATTCATGCTGGATGCCATATTCTGTATCTGCTCCACCTGGGAAAACTGCGCATACTGTGCAATGTACTCTGTGTTGGAGGTGGGTTCCATGGGATCCTGATACTTCATCTGCGCTACCAGAAGCTGCAGGAAAGCATCTTTATCCATGCCGTTGTTTGCAGATGCTTCTTTCGACTTGCTCAACGAACTCTGGGAAGCACTCTCCACGATCTTTCCGTTCTCAACGATTGCTCCTAATGATGCCATCTCTTTCTCCTTTCTTTTTCTGATTTTCTGATTTCTTTTTCTTAAGCGGTGTAGTCCACTGTGCCGCCGTTTGCCGCCATCATCTCTGCCGTGATGCGGTCTTCCTCTGTCATCTCTTCAGGCGGGATCATCTCATCCGATCCTCCTAGCTGAAGTCTTCTGACTCTGGGACGTCTGGCTTCCTGTGCCTCTCCGGACTGCTCGCCATCTCTGCCCTGCTGATCCAGATTCTGTTCAAACTGATGGGTTGCCACGGTCACTTCGATCGCTTCCACCTTGAGTCCCTGCTGTTCCAGATTCTCCTGCAGCTGCACCATCTGGCTCTCCAACGCTGCTTTCACCGCCTCATTCTGTGTGATGAAATTCGCTGTCAGCACGCCGCCCCTGGCTTCCACCTGGATCTGCAGCGTACCCAGACTCGCGGGATGAAGCTGCATTTCCATGCTGGTCTCATCCGATCTGATCTGCACCCGCATGTAATCCATGATCTGACGCATGATGTCCTGCGTGTCAACCTCGCTGCCCGCGCTCATCGGAACCGCCTCTAACTCAGGAGCAAACTCCTCATTCCGGATCGTCTGTAATACCAGGTTGCCTTCTCCTGCATGTGCGTCATGCTTAACGCCGTCTCTCTCCGGTTTTGCATGACCTGCGTTTGTGCCGGCATCCGGCTTATGATCTTCCGTTTTGGGCGCCCGTACCTGTCCGGACGATTCGCCGAACCCTGCTCCGTCTGCCTTTCCGGGCATATCAGACATTGATTCTTCCTCCAGTTCCGCTTTCACATCCGCCGCATCAACCGATTCCGCTTCCATGTCCGCTGCAAATGTCCTGTCCGTCAACGCCGCCAGTTCCCCGGCAACCGAATCGGCCAGCTCTCCCGCCTGATCCATCAGCATCTGAAAGTCGCCGTACATCTCTTCGTTGGTCAGTAATGCCATGGAATCTTCCACACCGCCCGCCTGAAGCAGAAACGCATTCAGATTCTCCGGATTCAACAGATCCCCTGGCTCCAGATCCATCTGCACCATCAGCTCCTGCAATTCCTCCACCGGTACGTCAAAAGTATCTGCGATCTGCCCGATCAGCTCATTTGCTGCCGCCGCCACGACTTCCGCCGCCTTCTCCAGATCTTCCTTGGACAATTCCTCCTGCGGCTTTTCTGCCCGGACATCCTTGCGTGCATGCTCTTTCGCCCTCAGATCATCCCCGGGTTTCGCCTTATTATCGGCGTTTTTCACCGGCTGGCTCCCTGTGACATCCTGCTTTCCCGCACCGGTCTGATTATTCAGAACAGACTGAAAACTGTCCCCTGCGTTCTTCGCCGCGCCTGCTGCCATATTACTCATCGCAGCCTGCAGATTCATCACACTGCCTACGTCCTTGATGGGTGTTGTCGCCATCTGCATTCCTCCTTTCTGCATTTTTAAATATCAATTATTATATCGGTTCAAGCCGCCCGGGACTTAAGATTCCGGATTCATAATTTTTGTGATTTTTGCCGCGAAATCCGGACTCATGGCATCCATGATCTTCGCCCGGCTGTCCGAATTCATCTCCTGCAGGATATTGGCCACAAGCTGCATATCCCCCGACATTTTCTCGAACATTGCCGCAGCCGCCTTGGGCTTCATCTGCTCAAACCCAGCTACATAATCCTTGATTTCCTGATCCGCCTGTTGCTGCGCAAGCACCTGCTTATAAAGATATTCCGCCGTAGCCGGATCCATGGACTCATAATATTTCTGGTATTCCTCCACCCCCGGACCGTTCTCCGCATAGATCACTTCCTCATAAAACTCCTGGCGGATCCTCTGAAACTCCACCTGTCGCTCCTCAAAAGGCTGCAGCCTGAGCACCTCCGCCTTCAGGGTTTCCAGCTCCGTGTCCTTAATTTTATTGGAATTCTGCGCCTGCTCCAACTGCTTTTCCAGCGAAGTGATCTGATCCACCGCCTCCCGCAGGCTGGTGTAACCGCCATAGCTATCCCCGTTCAGGGCCTCCGTCTGCGAATTCTTGGGCAGGATCTTGCTGACCACCGGCACATCCTTTAAGATCGGCGCCAATACCGAACTTCCGAAGCCGCCCACATCCATCTTGATCACCACACAGATCACAGCCAGCCACAGCAATACGATAAAGATCGTCACAAAGAAAGTACCGATCCCGCCGCCTTCTCCTTCGTCATCCAGTGCATCCTCTTTCTTGGCGATCTCCTTGGCCCTGCGTTTCGCCTCTTTCTTCTGAGCCTTCTGATCATTTTTTAATTGCTTCTTCTCCGCCTGGATCTTTTTCTTCTCCTCGGCAGCTGCAATCTCCTGTGGCGTCTTCTCTCTTGCCATCTCTCTACACTCCCTGCTTCTGACCGTAGGTATAGCTGGTCAGTTCGTCTATTGCCTTGCTCTCCGCGCGGTTTTCTTCCTGCAGAAATTCCTCAAAAGCCCTCTCCCGCAGGATCTCCTGGGTTTTCCGCTCCTGCATCGCCACGGTCATCTCCACTCTGGCCCGCTCCAGATTCTGCTCCGCCTTCTGCACCTGCAGCGCCTGCGCCGCGATCAGACCGTCCATCACTGTGATCGCATTCTGATTGCTCTCAATCTCCAACACATTCAGCGTGCCGTTCAAAAGCTCCCTGGCATGCTCCTCATAACCCCGTTTTCTGTCCTTCAGCGCCTGCAGCTTCTCCTCTTCCTCGTCTAACGCCATGCGCGCTGCGGAAAACGCCTCCTTCGCCTGTCCTTCCATCTTCAGCTTCAGATTCAGCACATTCTGCAGCTTATAGATAAATTTCGCCATTACCTGAACATCTCCTTCATCCGGCGCGAGCTCTCCTCAAAATCCACTTTTTCCTCCGTGCTCTGGCACAGGAAGGCATTCACCTCATCAATCTTGCTCATGGCGTAATCGATGGACGGATTGCTGCCTTTCTTGTAGGCACCGATATTGATCAGATCCTCCGCGTCATTGTAGGTTGCCAGAATATTGCGCAGCTTACCCGCAGCCGCCTTATGCTCCTTGTCCGCCACCTGGCTCATGCATCGGGAAATGCTCTGCAGCACATCGATAGCCGGATAATGGTTTTTGTGTGCCAGTTTCCGGTTCAGCATGATATGCCCGTCCAGAATGCTTCGCGCCGTATCCGTAATCGGCTCGTTGAAATCGTCGCCGTCCACAAGCACAGTATAAAGCCCCGTAATGGATCCCTTGGCGTCTCTGCCGGCCCGCTCCAAAAGCCTGGGCATCGTGGCGTACATACTGGGCGGATATCCCCTGGTCACCGGCGGTTCACCGCTGGCCAGCCCGATCTCCCGCTGCGCCATGGAAAAACGGGTCAGGGAATCCATCATCAAGAGGACATCCTTCCCCTGATCCCTGAAATATTCCGCGATGGCCGTCGCCGTCATGGCCGCCATTTTACGCTCCAACGCCGGCCTGTCCGAGGTCGCAACCACCACAACGGAACGCTTCACACCTTCCTCTCCCAGGTCTCTCTCTATGAATTCGCGCACCTCTCTGCCACGCTCTCCGATCAGTGCAATGACATTGATGTCCGCCTTGGTATTCCTTGCAAACATACCCATCAGGGTGGATTTTCCCACACCGGATCCGGCAAAAATTCCGATTCGCTGTCCTTTTCCGATGGTGATCAGGCCGTCCACCGCCCGCACACCCAACGACAGGATCTGATCGATGATCGCCCGATCCATGGGATCCGGCGGGTTCCGGTCCACCGGATACTCCGCCCCCGTGATCACAGTGCCGTCCGTAGGCCTGCCCAGACCGTTTAATGTCTTGCCCAACAGATCATCGCTCACAGTCACCGTCAGCGGATATCCCGTATTCTCCACAATACATCCGAGTCCGATGCCCTCCACATTATCATAGGGCATCAGCAGGGTTCTTCCGTTTTTGAATCCCACCACCTCCGCCTGGATCGGCGGGTATCCGGAGTCTGCCTCCGGCAAAATACGACACAAATCCCCCATCTTTGCATCCGGTCCGGCTGACTCAATGGTCAGCCCTACCACATTGACCACCTTGCCCAACCTGCGGAAATAAGCCCTCTCCGTCAATCGCGCATACTTCGTAAAATCTATATTCGGAGCCTGCATTCTCTCTCCTCCTACTTCTCATACGACAATAACTTCAGCCGCTTCGCCAGCTCCCGCAGCTGTGTCCCCAGTCCGCAATCAAAAATACCGCCCTCGGTCTCAATCATACATTCATTGTGACTAAGCGTAGTATCCTCAACCAATTCCAATGTAGCGCTGGGAGAGGACAACGCCGCCTCCAGCTTCTTTTTTTCCATGCTGACATAAGGGTAATCCTCACCGGAGATACGTATGGTAAAGGTCTTCCCGCTTTCAATCCTGCGCACCGCGGAGGAGATCATATACACCAGGATATCCTTGTAGGAGGCCATTTCCACCCCGATCAGATACTCATAGGCATCCCCGATCGTCTCCACCAGCTTCGGCTCCAGCTGGCTCAACATCTCATTGTATTCCGCCTCCAGCTGCTTCTCTTTCTCGGCAAGCCGCCTTTCCTTTGCCGCGAATTCCTGTTCCGCTTTGTGGAAGCCCTCCTGATACCCCTGCTCTCTCGCCTGGGTCAGCGCTTCCTCCCGCTCTATGGCAATCTGCTCTCTCGCTGCCTCCAGCAGATGATCTGCCTCCTGCTTTGCCTTTTCCTGCGCATCCGCCAGAAACGCGTCCGCAGCCCCTTTGGTCTCGGCCAGAAGCTGCTCTCTCTCGGCTTCCCTGGCCGCCTCTGCATCCTCCGCAGCCCCCGCTTTGATCACATTCCCGGAAAATCCGTCTGCGAAGTCCATATCACCCAACAGGCCTTCCACCTGCTCGACGGAAAGCCCTGCGGTAAAACCGGATTCGTCGGCTGCTGCCATTTCCTCCCGCGCCGCTGCCTTCTGCGCCCACTCCTCCATGCGCTTTGCAACCAGCTCGTTACTGTTGATCATACGCTTTTCGGATCCCTGGGTCATAAAACCCATTTTTAAAAGATTTCCTGAACTAGACAACGATCTCGTCACCTCCGCCTCTGGAGATCACGATCTCGCCTGCATCCTCCAGTTTCCGGATAATATTTACAATCTTCTGCTGTGCTTCCTCCACGTCCTTCATACGAACAGGTCCCATGAAGTCCATATCCTCCTTGATCATGGTTGCCAGACGCTTGGACAGGTTGTTGAAGATCGCACCCTGTACCTGCTCGTTGGCGCCCTTCAGGGCGATCTCCAGATCGTTGTTGTCCACGTCACGCAGCACACGCTGGATCGCACGATCGTCCAGAAGCAGGATATCCTCGAACACAAACATCTTCTTCCGGATCTCCTCCGCCAATTCCGGCTCCTCGATCTCCAACGTCTCCATGATATGTTTCTCGGTGCCGCGGTCCACCGTATTCAAAATCTCCACCACGGCGTCCACGCCGCCGATCACGGTGTAATCCTGGTTTACCAGACTTGCCAGTTTCGACTCCAGCACCTTCTCCACCTCCTTGATGACATCGGGGCTGGTGCGGTCCATCATTGCAATACGCCTTGCCACATCCGCCTGTCGCTCCGGCGGGAGTGCGGAAACAATCTGTGCCGACTGTCCCGGCGACAGATAGGACAGGATCAGCGCAATGGTCTGCGGATGCTCGTCCTGGATAAAGTTTAACAGCTGGGAAGCCTCCGTTTTCCGCACGAACTCGAAAGGCTTTACCTGCAGGGATGCGGTCAGCTTTCCGATCACTTCCAGCGCCTTCTCGGAACCCAGCGCCTTGTCCAGAAGTTCCTTTGCGTAACCGATACCGCCCTCCGCAATATACTGCTGCGCCAGGCAGACTTCATAAAACTCATTGATCACTTCGTCTTTTAACTGGGGGGTCACGCTTCTTGTATTGGCAATCTCCAGAGTCAGATCTTCGATCTCCTCCTCCTTCAGATGTTTAAACAATCCGGCAGAACGTTCCGGCCCCAAGGTGATCAGCAAAATTGCCGCCTTCTGGATTCCGGTGATCTCCTGCTCTCCGCTCATTGCTCTCGGCATACCGTTCACTCCTTCATATAAAATCCATTACCAGTCCTCACTGAGCCAGTTCCTGAGCAATGCTGCCGCTGCCTCAGGATTCTCATCCACAAATTTCTCGATCATCTTACGGGTCTCGGACTTCCCTTCCACATCAATGTCTTCCAGCTCCGCCTCAGGCGTAGACTGTAACAGACTCTCCACGGAAAGCTCTTCCTCCTCCGTTGCCACCTTCGCCCGGCTGCCCATGCTGCGCAGGATCACAAACGCCAGAAGCCCTAAGATCACCACCAGCAGGATCAGGCTTACGATATTCGTATAATCCGAGCTGGACAGTCCTTCTTTGTCCACAAAGACAGGCAGCTCATAGGCCGTGATCGTAATATTCTCCATGGGGATCTTGGAGGAATTCTGTACCATGCTGTAATAATCCGGATCCACCTCCAGCTTGATATTCTCCTTGTGCTGATCCTGGAATTCCTCCCAGGAGGATCCGTCCAACAGTCCCTGTCTTCTCACATCCTCCTCATGATACTCATGATAACGGATCAGGGACACCGACATATGTGAGGTATTGTATCGCACCGATCCCGCCGGCGTGGAATAATTTTCCATATGTTCATTCAAAATATAATCCCGCAGCGTCTCCGTCTGCTCCGAGGACGAATTGTTGCTGTCCGGGCTGACATAAACCGTCTCATCGTTGGAATCCGTACCGGGTACATAGGAACCGCTGTTCTCATTGGTGGAGGCAAAATCCTCTGTGTGGGAATAATATCCCTGCTCATGCCCGTCCGGCGCCGTATAGGTATGATCCGCACCCTCTCTGCTGGACATATCCAGATCCAGGATACACGCCACTTCCGCATTATCAAACTGTTTGGACCCCAGCAACACCGTCTTGACCTGGTGATTGATCATGGCCTGCCACTGACTCTGCAGATCCTGGATCGAGCTTGCGGTGCCTGTGGTGGAATAGTCGTCGCCGCCTGCAAACAACAGGTTCGACTCCGAATCCAGGATCGTGATATTGGAAGTCGTCTTATTGCCCAGCCAGGTCGACACCCCTCGTGCCACATTGGCGGCGTTCGCCGATGTGAAAGTGCCGTCCAGTTCCAGGGTAATAAATGCGCTGGCTTCCTGTCTCTCTCTGACCAGGGTACCCGTATCCGGCGGAATATTCAGAATGACCGTCGCCTTTTTGATATTGGCGTAGCCTGTCAACAACTTCTCCAGCTTGCTCTGATAAGCTGCCACCGTCAGCTTCTCCTTGTCGGAAGCCGTGGTGGAGATACTGCCGCTCAACGCCTGCTGTATGGTATACTCATCTGCGCCGTACCCATTGGCACCTAACGTCCATACCGCGGTCTGATACTGACTCTGCTCCACACTGAACCGCAATCCGTCCGCGGAAGCCTTGTGCTGGATACCAGCACTGGTGAGCAGCTCCTCCACCTCCGCAGCCTTAGCAGCGTTCTCGGCAGTGGTCAGATCCACATATTTCGGTTGTGTTGACACATAAATTACAATTGCAAAGGCAAAAATGACGGTAGCCGCCAGTCCGACAATGATCGTCTTCTGACGGGAGGTAAACTTATTCCACCAGTCCAATACCTTTTGCAGAATTTCTTTGATTCTCTCCGGCATGGTACTTCTCCGTTTCGTACTTAAATTTGAATTTGCATCAATTCTTTATAGGCATCCATCAGTCTGTCCCGGATGGCCACCGTATACTGCAGCGCCGTAGACGCTTTACTCAATGCAATGGAAAGATCGTGGGTATTGTCCGTCTCGCCCAGGGCAAACCGGATCTCCTCATTCTCCGCATCCGACAGATAACTGTTGGTCGCTTTGATATTGTCGATCGCAGTCCCCAGGATCGCACTGAACATATTTCCGTCCGCCGTATCGGTCTTCTCGGTAAGCGCCCCCGTTAAGTACGGCATCTTCTGTACATGATTGGCACCGCTCGTGCCGCTGAGCCCGCTGAGGGTTGAAAACATCGACATATCCATACTTTCTCTTGCTCCTTACTATGTATGCACTCTCACTTGCTCATCCGCATTCCCGATCAGGACTGCTGCCCGATCTGCAGCCCCTGCTGTGCAATGGACTTGCTCGCATTAAAAGCCGTCGCATTGGCCTCATAAGCCCGGCTGGCGTCGATCAGGTTGGTCATCTCTGTGATGATATTTACATTCGGATACAGCACATATCCGTTCTCGTCCGCATCCGGATGGGACGGATCATACACCAGATTGCCCTCCGTCTCCTTGTCCTCATAAATACCGTTCACTTTCACACCCTGTCCCACATAAGCCGCGGTGGCTCCCTTCAGGACCTTGTGAAACGTTCCCGCGGTCAAAGGACGCTCTGCCCCCTTGGTGGCAAAGGTAACGATCTTCCGCACATAGGGAGAACCATCCTCCGTACGGGTAGTATTGGCATTCGCCACGTTTTCGGAGATTGTGTCCATTCTGAGCCGCTGCGCCGTAAGTCCGGACGCACTGATGTTAAAAGATGAAAACATTCCCATTATTTAATCACCGCCTTTAAATTCTGAAACTCCTGGTTTATACTTTCTCTCAGTCCCTGATATTTCAACTGGTTTTCCGCCAGCATTACGTTCTCGTTCTCAATATCCACATTATTGCCGTCCAGACGATAAGAAAAATTCGCATAATCCGTATATACCTGGGGTCTGAGCTGTCTGACCGTCAGATTGCTCACCTTATCGTCCATAGACTGGTACCGGTTATATCCCAATGCCTTCTTCAACTCCGCCTCAAACGCCACGTCCTGGCGCTTATAATTGGGCGTGTCCACATTCGCGATATTGTTGGCAATGGCATCGTTTCTAAGCCAGCTGGCATCCATCGCTTTGTCCAGCACATTGATATAGTCAAAAGCATTTGTGTTGATCATATACGGCTCCTTTCAGAGTACAATACACCCACTCTATTTTATTATAAATAATTTCTATAAAAACACAACATCTTTTTCGTTTTTTTTGACAAATACATGATATTGTGGTTTTACCAATTTTTTCCGGTCGTGTTTTCGTTTTTTCCAAGGTGTGTTCCGACCTTGAAAGCGTTTTCATGAAGATCAAAAAAGGATTTATCAGTTTTTGATAAATCCTTTTACCCCAAGTGGGAATCCGTCCCGCTTTGCTTTTATTTGATTTTTGATGGAACATCTGCGATCGCTTATTATTCTGCGATTATTTTCATTTCTGCGATGTACGCTGATTCTTCCGCTTCAGCTCCTCGATCTCGTCAAACACCACGTCGTTCAGCACCTTGATATAGGTTCCCTTCATGCCCGAAGATCTGGACTCGATCACGCCGGCGCTCTCAAACTTGCGCAGCGCATTGACGATCACCGACCTGGTGATCCCCACCCGGTCTGCGATCTTGCTGGCCACCAGGATGCCTTCCATGCCATTTAACTCGTCGAAAATATGTGTGATTGCCTCCATCTCCGAAAAAGACAGCGTGCTGATCGCCGACTTCACCACTGCGATCTTCCGATTCTCCTCCGCGTTCTCCTCATTGACGGCGCGCAGCATTTCCAGCCCCACCACCGTGGTACCGTACTCACAGAGTATAATATCGTCGATATCATACTGCGCATCACATTTGTAGATAAACAAGGTCCCCAGTCTCTCGGCCGCAATCTCGATGGGTGCGATCGTCGCCTGGAACTTCTTGATATCCTCGCCCTCGAATCCCAGGGTCTCCAGATTCACATTCTCCTTGGTAGACAACACGCCCAAAAGCCTCTCATTCAGCATGGGATCGATAAAACCGCCCACCCCTTCATTGATCAGCTCATTGATGGTCTCCACGCCTTCCGCTTCCCCCACGCCCAGAACCTTGCCCTTTCTGCTGATCACCAGGACATTGGAATTCAATATTTCACGCATTACCTTGCAGATATCGTTGAACACAACCTTACTGGAATTATTGTTGTGTAAAAGCTTCCCAATTTTTCTGGTCTTATCCAATAACTGTACACTGCTCATATTGTCCCTCCGTTCGTGAGTCCCCCCTCAGCGAAAGAAAGTCTTTCACCAGATACAGATTTATTTTAACATAAGGCAAGAGAAATTTCAAGGAAAAACAGTTTATTTCTATTTTTTATGTTAATTCGTTTGACAATTCTGAAAATACCTTGGCAGATTACACGGTTTGGGGCTGCTTTTGGGCATTTTCCACATGCCCGCATTCTCCGTTCATGCACACGAGCTTGCTGCCCTTCTGCACCATCATACCGCCGCACTTAGGGCATTTCTCCTGTACCGGCTTATCCCATACCATGAAATCACAGTCCGGATAACCGATGCAGCCAAAGTACCGTCTGCCCTTGCGGGTCATCTTGATGACCAGATCCTTTCCGCACTTCGGGCATTCCACACCGATCTTCTCATAATACGGCTTGGTATTCCGGCACTCCGGGAATCCCGGACAGGCCAGGAACTTGCCATGGGGACCGTATTTAATCACCATGTTGCGACCGCAGTTTTCACAGATCTCCTCGGAAACCTCATCGGCGATCTTCACCTCCGGCAGCTCCTTCTCCGCAGCCTTCACCGCCTCGTCCAGATCCGGATAGAAATTGGAAACAATGGTCTTCCACTTGACATCGCCGGCCTCCACGCCATCCAGCAGCGCCTCCATGTTGGCGGTGAAGTTTACATCTACAATAGACGGGAATGCTTCCTTCATCATATTGTTGACCACCTCGCCCAACTCTGTCACATAGAGATTCCTGTTCTCCTTGACCACATAGCGCCGCGCCATAATGGTCGTGATCGTAGGCGCATAGGTGGAAGGACGCCCGATCCCCAGTTCCTCCAGCGCGCGCACCAGACTTGCCTCCGTATAATGTGCGGGGGGCTGGGTAAAATGCTGTTTCGCATCAAACTCCGCAAACGAAAGCTCGCTTTCCTTCGTCAGCGTGTTGCTCAGCTTATTCTCCGCTTCTTTGTCATCCTCCTGGACATAAACTGCCATAAATCCGTCAAATACCACCTTGGAGGCCGACAACGTGAACAGATGCTTTCCTGCCGTGATCTTCACAGAGGTGGTCTCATATTTGGCAGCGCTCATGCGGCTTGCCACAAAGCGCTTCCAGATCAGCTGATATAACCGGAACAGATCCCTGGGCAGCTGCTCCTTGATTGCCACCGGGATCCTGGCAGGATCTGTGGGACGGATCGCCTCATGGGCGTCCTGGATCTTCTGGGCGCTCTTCTTCTCCTTCCCATCCTCCGCCTGATAAGCTGCGCCGTAATTCTTCTCAATAAAATCACGAGCCATCACCTGAGCTTCCTCCGACACACGGGTAGAGTCCGTACGCAGATATGTGATCAGACCGATGGTCCCCTCACCCTTGATCTCTACGCCCTCATACAACTGCTGCGCCAGCCGCATGGTCTTCTGGGTAGAGAAATTCAATACCTTGCTGGCCTCCTGCTGTAAAGTGGACGTTGTAAAGGCTAATGGCGCCTTTTTCATGCGCTCCCCCTTCTTGACCTCCGTCACCCGATAAGCCGCACCTTTCAGGGATTTCATGATGGCATCCGCCTCTGCCTTATTCGCTATTTTCCCGGAATACTTTGCCGTGATGGGCTTTTTCTCCCCCTTCACGTTAAGGATTGCATCCAGGCTCCAGTACTCCTCCGGAATAAAGGCGTTGATCTCATCCTCTCTGTCACAGATGATCCGCAGCGCCACCGACTGCACACGCCCTGCGCTCAGCCCGCGCTTGATCTTCGCCCAGAGCAGCGGAGAGATCCGATATCCCACCATGCGGTCCAGCACGCGTCTCGCCTGCTGCGCATCCACCAGCTGCATATTGATATCCCTGGCATTCTTTAAGGACTCCTTCACCGCATTTTTCGTGATCTCATTAAATGTGATACGGTATACCTTCTTATTCTCCAGCTTTAAAGCATGATACAGATGCCAGGAGATTGCCTCCCCCTCTCTATCCGGGTCAGTCGCAAGATAAATTTTCTCGGCTTTCTTCACCTCCTTGCGCAGCATCGCAAGGATATCCCCTTTCCCACGGATCGTAATATACTTCGGCTCATAGTCATGCTCTATATCGATTCCCAACTGACTCTTGGGCATATCCCGCACATGACCGTTGCTCGCCACTACTTCATAATTAGAACCTAAAAACTTCTTGATAGTCTTCACCTTGGCCGGTGACTCCACGATAACCAGATACTTTGCCATTCCTCTTCACTCCTAAAACAGTATTTGGTACTCATAAAATGACTCAGTCGAAACAAGTTTATGCAATCGTGAACCACTATACACCAAAATTTTTCAGGACGCAAGGTTTTTATAAATTTTTTAAAATTCAAAAATGCTCATACGAATCACCTTTGCCTTCTCCCGCAGAGGCATAGACCGCCGCCACTATCTCCCGATCCTCTCCCAGAAATTCAGCAATTTCATCCCCCGTGCGCCCTTTGGCCTTGTTCTGGCTAACCAATTCGACTATATGGTCAGCCTTACCTTCCTGCCTGCCCTCTTCCCTGACGTATTCATCCTCTGCCCAACGGTCGCGCCTCTCCTTCAGGCTCTGCTCAAAACGCCAACGCAACGCTCTGGTCAGGCTTAATCGCTCCAACACCTCTACCGCTTGAAATAACCCTGTACTAATACTTTTGATCATACCCAATTCCTCCTTCGTCGCCGCATTGAATAACCGGATCCAACCATCCACCGGATCTTCGCCGGACAGTTTCTTCTTTAACTCGACAATATGCACCTCAAAAAGATCCGTCAATTCCTTTCCGCGCTTATCCTTCAAGGTATATACCGTGTGATACTCTGTTCCCGGTACCAGATTAAAGTCCAAGATGCTGATCGTAATACATTTCTTCAGCTTGTCATAATTTTCTCCGACCCACAAATCGTCCGTATACAAATGTGCCAGATAAAACAGGTTTCGCTTCACCCAGAAACGCTGAGATCTGAGCTGAAGCTCCACATCTATCTTCGTATCATCATTCAGCGTAAGTGCCAGATCCAATATTCCGAGCTTCTGCTTCCTGCCTTTCTTACGCAAGAATGGCGATATAATCTGCACAGATCTGATCTTTTCCTGCGGTATCCCTACCACATCACTGACAAACTGCTTGCAAACCGCCTCCCGTCCGAACACTTCCCGGAAGGCAAACTCCTCTTTCATTGAAATAAAATAAGCCAATGTACCTCCTGTTCTGCAGAAGGTTTCACATCAGCCCGATACACTTTCATTCAGCTTTATTCTTTCGACCATATTATAACATTCTTCTGTTATCGAAACTCTTCTGCCTTTAATATACGATTTGGATTAAAAGCATAGATTTTCTGAAAACATAGAATTGTTAAAATATGATATTTAGAAATTGTCATGCTTTGATTTTATT
>ODAI013103914.1_pt1 | contig 39603 bp, 33 predicted proteins | sample 1539321 | NCBI WGS metagenome assembly ODAI01 (sample SAMN02144231, study PRJEB22623) | gut metagenome | biome: sheep rumen | host: Ovis aries | place: New Zealand
CCGAAGCCCGCTGGTTTTCCCCCTCCAAACCTCCCCCTTTCCTCGGGCACGGCTTAGGGGTTCCCCCTAAGAACCCCAGTTGTTTACAGATGCTTTTTTTGTGAATGTTCGCTTTGACCGGTTCAGGGAACGTTTTTTCTTTCTTGCCAAACAATATCTAGCCATGGAGGGCGGCTTAGCAGCGTGCAGAAGGGCAACGCGCTTCTGCAATCCTTTCAAAAATCCATGGAGGGATTTTTGAAAGGCAGGCACGGCTTAGGGGCCATATCGCTCAACGTTTCGCGATATGCCTAAGAACCCCGGTTGTTAACAAATGCTTTTTTGGAGAATGTTCCCTTCGACAAGCTCAGGGAACGGTATTCTTTTTCTTGCCAAGCAATATCAAGCCATGGAGGGCGGCTTAGCAGCGTGCAGATTTGCCACGCGAATCTGCAATCCCCGAAAAATCCACGGAGGGATCTTTCGGGGCAAGCTCAGGGAACGGTTTTTCTTTCTTGCCAATAATTATAGAGCCACGGAGGGCGGCTTAGCACCCCGGAGATTTGCCTAGCGAATCTCCGATCCCCTAAAAATCCAAGGAGGGATTTTTAGGGGCGACATACGCCGCCGTGGAGGGGCGCGGGACGCGTTGCCGGCTGGTTCTTGGATACACATACAGCGGAGGGGGCTAAGCACCAGGTTGCTGTTTTGCGGTACAGTTGCATTTTAAAAGACAGCCGGTAATGGAGCCGGAAGGCGGAACCCCGAAAGGGCGGTGACGCGGGACACGGGCGGTCGAATTAGCCAAAAGACAAAATGGTAGAGCAAGTAGGACTGCGTCCATAAGACTTCGTCCAGAAAAGAAAATGACAATCAGAACTTCGTCCATAAAAATACCCTGCCACCACGCCCCTTGCCAACACTAACCATTGAAAGAAATGCGTAGAACTGTTAAAATACCGTATGTTTCAGTCAAAAAAAAAGGTGGCCTTTCTTTGCCTGGCCTGCATTTTTGCAGCCGCAAGTGCAGCGGCGTTTTTTTCGTGCAAGAGCAAGGCCCAGAAAGTTAGGGAAAAAACCTACGAATACAACCAGGAACAGCTTGTAAAAGTTCTGAACAAAGAAGACATTTCCGAAGAGACCCGTTTTGCAGTAATAAAGAACATTGCCCAGAACATGCTTTCTCAGAAGGACTACCCCAACCTTATACTTTTCCTTTCCGAATGGGTAGAAAACCACCCGGATGACCAGTACAACGCATACTGGCTGCTAGTAACCGCCAACGCCTACCTGGAGATGGACTCCACTCCGGTTGCAGAGTATTACTTTGAGCGCATCATCAACAACTACAACGACCTTATGATAACAACCAATTCCGGCGAAAAGGTTTCCGTACACTTTATGAGCCTGCAGCACCTGGTTCAGATTAGCCAGACCCCTGCAAACAAAATTTCCTACTTTAACCAGCTTATAACCCGCTTTCCCGACAAGGTTAAGATTACGGAGCTTTACGTAAGGCTTGCACTTGAATACGAAAAAGAGGGCGAATGGAACCTGGCACTTAAGGCATTCAGGCAGTTCCTTGCACAGGACGACGCTTCCACAATCAGAATCCCGGACCTTCCAAACGCTTATGCAAACGCAAGGGAATTCGTTGACTTTTACAACACCAGCAAATTCTGGACCTTTGAAACGCTTGACGATCTTGTTGCGGCAATAAAGCAGGCAATTTCTACCAACAACCCGGGTCTTTTGGACAACTACAAGTCGCGCGTGAATTTCTTTAACATATCATGGCGGCAGGACGAAAATACAAGTAATCCGCAGGCAACTTTTTCTGCAGGAACATACATGAGGGGCAACAGGGTCCGTTTTAGCGACACTCTGGACGAAATTTCCACTCCTACGGAAGCCTACCTCCGCACCTGGGGATGGTCAAATTCCAAGGTATGGTACTTCTACTTTAGGAAGATTAATTTTCCTGTTGACCCCAAGGTTCACGGCCGCTGGGAATGGGCTGGAGTTTATTACGGAGATAAAATGTAATTATGAAGTTTTCTGTTCTTTCTTCTGAATTTTTTTCTTTTCTTTTTTCTGGACCGGCTTTTGTATGCAAACCGGCTTTCCAGGGTTCCGGGGGCCCCTCCCCCCTCCATTGCCTGGCGGCAACGGCTACGCCGCCCTTCCAATCCGGGGTAGGCTTGAACGGCAAGAACGATGGCACTTCTTTGCAAACACACAAAAACAAGAGGCGATTTATAAGAAAGCTTGCACTTTTTGCCCTTTCATGCACAATGCTTATGTCTTCCTGCGCCACAGCCCAGGAACTTGCAGCCAGAGACAACGCATCTGCAAGCGCAGACGGTAAGGGCAGCGCGGAAAGCCAAGCCCTGCTGGACGCCTCCGACACCTACGCAAGCGAACAGGATCAGCTTCTGGAAAAAGAGATTCAGGAAGAGCTAAAAAAGAAGAAAAAGTCCTCCAAAAGCAAAAAAAACAAGGAAAAGGACAAGGTAACCCTTATAGAAGAAGAAGTTGCCGCCATGAAGTCCGGGGAAGAGACACAAAACGGTGTGCGCCGAAAGGAACTTGAGCTTCCCGGAATTGAGCACGAGCTTAGCCAGAAATTCCTAAGGCAGTACCTTACCGCATCCGGCCAGAAGGTTCTTGTGCGCTCACTGGAAAACGCAGCCCCCTACCTGCCCTACATTCTAGAGCAGCTTAAGGAGCGCAACATGCCCCTTATCCTGCAGTACCTTCCTATTGTAGAGTCAAACTACCTGCCAAACGCTGTTTCCCGCTCAGGTGCAACTGGAATCTGGCAGTTCATGGCAAATTCAATGGCACCCTACCTGGAAAAAGACAGCTGGTACGACGAAAGGAGAGATCCATGGAAGTCCACAGACGCAGCCCTTTCCAAGCTGGAGTACAACTTCCGCTTCTTTGGAGACTGGGAGCTTGCCCTTGCCGCCTACAACTGCGGGGCAGGGGCAATGGGTAAATTCGTAAAGCAGAATCCGGGCAAAGACTTCTGGTACCTTGCAGAAAACGAAATCCTTAAAAAAGAGTCCATTTTGTACGTGCCCAAGCTCCTTGCAATAGCAGACATAATAGAAAACGCCCACTACTACGGTGCAACAGGCATTGAAGAAGCCGTAAAGGCAATAGAAAACGTGGAGCCCGAAAAATTCACCTACATAAAAACAGCCGGAATGTTCAGCTTTAACCAAATTTCAAAGGCAACAGGCGTTAGCAAGACCAAGGTAAAGACGCTGAACCCAGCACTTTTCCGTAACTGTACGCCAGCAAGAGAGGTTTACTCTTTAAGGCTACCCGGAGACATGCCCGAAGACACGGAGGAAAACCTAAAAAAGCAGGGAGTTGCCACGGATGCCGTAATGTACACCGTAAAAGAAGGCGATTCCCTCTGGGGAATTTCCAGAAGATACGGAATCACGGTGGAAGACCTTTGCTCCGTTAACGAAATAAGCGAAAAAAAGGTTTTATCTATTGGTAAAAAGCTAATTGTGCCGATATTCAATTAGGGGAAGTATACATGCAAAAGAAAGTCATGCAAAAGAAAGTATTGGTTGCCGTAAGCGGCTTGTTTTTTATATTCAGTCCTGTAATCGCAATGGCAGAAGCCACGTCCGCAGAAAAACGCGCGGAATTCATCATGCAGGGCTTTACGGAAGAAGAAATCCGTGAGGCGGAAGAAAAAGCCTATGCCGCAGCCAACGCCTCCCGCGACAAGTCCATCATCAGCTCGGAAAGCAGGGTTGACTGGACAAAACATGCCTTTGTCTCCGACATCTCAATGAATGTCGTAAAGGCAGGAATCCCCATGCCCAGCGGAAAGTCCCTTGCCGTAAACAGAATCAAGATGGAGCTTCCAATCCTTGTAAAAGACCCGCTGCTCTCCCTCTATGTGGACGACACCCGCACCATAGAAGACCTTGTGCGCGAAGGAACACTTACGCTCGAAGCACTTACCCACATCATAGACAAAAGCAAGCAGACGCCTGCCTACTTCCACAACGGAACAAACAACCTAAAGACCACAAATACAATAAACCTTCAGGACATAGGAAAGCTCATCATAAAGCACAGAAAGCCATACGTCCAGGACCTTCCCATAGACAGAATAGCTTCCCGCCCCTACACAGGCATCATAATCGACGCAAGGGGAGTCCTTCCCATACAGGGCGAATTTACCAACAGTTCTGTAAGCCCCTGCCTTTTCCCCCGCATCTGGGACGAAAACATGACCCTTGTATACGAGCGCAACATGGTAGAGCCGGAAACAGCAAAAACTTCCGGTATAGTTGAATACATGACCGCAACAGGCCCACGCGGCAGTACCGAAAGAGCAGGAAAAGACCCGCTTTGGATTATGGCAAAAAAAGTCTACGGCGTTAACCGCTGCGACCCTGTAATCTCCTACGACGACTACCTGCGCATTGCAACAGTTCCCCAGAACCGCGACCTCTTAAAGAACGGAAAGGTTGTAATTCTTTTGGGTGAAAAAGAAATCTCCCACGCAGTAACCGCACCAGAGCGCAACACAAAGTACTACCTGGACTACACAAAGATTCAGAAGGAACTGGAAAAAGAAAGGGACACTGTTCCAAACATAACTCTTGAAGACTCACCAACTGGCGGCATGGAGCTTACCCTTACCATAAGCGACCTCCGCTTTATAGCAGACTCAACAGAACTTTTGCCGGAAGAGCGCCCCCGCGTAAGCCTTATTGCAAAGCAGATAAAGGACGCTCTTGCTAACGGCGGCAACTATTCAATCATAGTGGAAGGCCACACGGCAGACGTAAACAAGCCAACTGGCCAGATGACGCTTAGTATCCAGCGTGCACAGGCTGTAATAGAAGCCCTCAAGCAGGACGGAATAGACGGAAAGCTCTTCTCTTACAAGGGCTTTGGCGGAACAAAACCTGTGGAAAGCAACAACACTGCAGCAGGCCGTGCAAAGAACCGCCGTGTAGTAATAAAGCTGCTCCCACAAAACGCAGACGCACAGCGCCGCTAGAAAAGTATCTATCTTAATACAGGGGGAGACAAATTCCCCAACGAAGAACCGTCACACTACAACAAAAAAACCGTCAAGCCCGGAACAACGCCTGTCATGCTGAACTTGTTTCAGCATCTGTACAAGCCCGGAATGACAGCCACCGCATAGAATAAAGCTCGTCACCCCAACAAAGCCATGTCACCCTACAACGAAAAACCGTCACCCTGAACTAGCTTCAGGGTCTGTCCAACCATCACCTTACACAGATTCCGGGTCAAGCCCAGAATGACGCCCGTCACCCTGAACTTGTTTCAGGGTCTGTCCAACCATCACCTTACACAGATTCCGGGTCAAGCCCGGAACAACGCCCGTCATGCTGAACTTGTTTCAGCATCTGTACAAGTCCTAGCTGCCATCTTCCCCTACTCCAGCACGTTAGACCAAATCTTACCGCGAACGTGGGGATTCACACCGTAAACCTTAAAAAGCTCAGGCACTGTAACAAAAGTAAAGCCCCGGTCAAGCAAAGCAGGAATTATCCGTTTAAGAGCTTGGACGGTCTTTGCATTTCCTTCCATATCGTGAAGCAAAAAAATCTGCCCTGCCTTTGCCACATCCAAAATCATTCTGATGCGCTCATCACAAGAAACGGAATCTTCCCAGTCCTGGCAGTCGGCACCGCAAATAAAGGGCTTTTCCACGCTATTGAACAAAATCTCGGACAGGTCAATGTAGGGTGGCCTAAAAAACTCAGGAATCCGCCCGGTATGCTCTTTAATAATCTGGTCAGTCCTAGAAACTTCGCTCTTAATTTCATCTTCTGCCATACTTCCCATGTGGGGATGGGTCCAGGAATGGCACTCCACCGTACAGCCAAGCTTCAGTTGCCTTTTTATCATGGGAATGCTTTGCGGCGTAACATTCTGTCCAATTAAAAAAAACGAAGCCGCAACGCCAAAAGACTCAAGAACGTCAAGCACCTCTGTCGTAGTTGTACAGTTGGGCCCATCATCAAAAGAAAGAGCTAGATATTTTTTTTCCATAACAAAAAGCCTTGTCAGATTTTACGATATTTTCTCTGCCAATAGACATACACCCTCAACAATAGCCTCGTGTTCCTTAGGGGCAATGCGGGCGTAAAGGCTTTCCACAGTATCGCCCTCCATAACAGGCACTTTCTTCTGCACAAGGATTTTACCGGTGTCGCAGCCAGAATCCACAAGATGAACTGTACAGCCGCTCTCCTTTTCGCCAGAAGCAAGAACCGCCTGATGCACGTTGTCTCCCCACATTCCAACGCCGCCAAATTTCGGAAGCAAAGCCGGGTGAAGGTTTACAATACGGTCTTCGTATTCATCAATGATTGCGCCTTTTAAAACAGAAAGGTAGCCCGCAAGAACAATAGCATCTGCCTTGTACTCCCTGCAAAGAGAAAGCATTGCATCGCTAACAGCCTCACGCTTTTGGTCGCGGTCAGCCACCGCCGCCTTATCAGCCCCAAGAACAGACACAGGACTTCTTACAAAGGCAGGAATCCCAGCAAGCCGTGCCCTCTCTAGCGCGTAAGCCTTTTTTGTGTTGGAAGCCACAAGCACAATATGGTAAGGGCAGCCAGCCGTATTCTTTTCGTAATCAATAAGAGCCTGAAGGTTTGTCCCACCTCCGCTAACAAAAACCGCAATATTCATTTTTTCCCCTTTATCAGCACACCCTAAACTTGCCTACCAGTTGGCATGCAAGCCCAGAATCTGAACAACGTTTGCCATAACATCCGGGAAACCTGGGTAGAGCACAAGGTGAACAAGATAGTATTCCATTCCAAACACAAGCAGGAAGGCAAAAAGCTTGCACAAAAGCGTCATCTTGGAAGCTCCGTTTGCAAACTGCATGGCCCCGTAAAGAGCAAGAACAAGCAAAATAAAAACAAAAAACTTAACCGGCAGAACAAAGCATATAAGCACAAAGCCAATCATAAAGATAAAGCAAAGCTTTTTGTTTGCAGCCTTGTTGAACAAAGTAAGCAAAGTCCTTCCTATAAGATAGAAAATCAGGAATATTGCAAAGACGCAGTTGCGCTTGTCTATAAGAACCGTAATGTAGTCGCTGCGGATTTCTATTTCCGAAAGCCTTGCAGCGGTAGCCTTGTCCCCAAAGAAGAAGAGCTTTCCAATCTCCGCAAAGAAGCGGCCCATGCTGTTCAAGGGCTTGGCAATTGACTTAGCAAAAAGAATTGGCTTTACGGCAAAAAGCGCGGCAGTAGCATAAACAAGGGTAACAAACACATCCAGAATGTGGAAGTGAATGTGCTGGAGAGCATCCTGCTGAACCGCTTCATTCTCCTCAGCCCCGGAATTTTCTGCGTAAGAATCATCTTCTTCTGCTGATTGTGCATAGCGTCCAGCCTGGTCATAGCGCTCAGTCTGGTCATAACGTTCAGCCTGTGCAGACTTTTCTGCATCACGCTTAGCCCTCTTTTGGCGGATAAGCAAAGCCTTAAGCCTTCTTTGAACCATGCGGCTCTTGCGTGAAGACTTTTTCTCTACGGAAGCAGCCTCACTAGAATCCTCGTCTTCACCATCTTCATCTTCATCTTCATCCTGATAGCGGGAAGAAGCAGCACTTTCGCGCACATACTCCCTTCCAGGCCCAGCTGGAACTTCTTCCTCATCATCGTATTGCGAAGATTCACTCCTGGAATCAGAAACAGCCTCTTGGCGGTCTTGGTAAGCTTCACCGGAAGCAGACTCCCCTTCAACTTCATTACGTCCGGAAGAAGAATCATCTCTTTCCTGGTAGCCTTCCTGAACAGCCTCTTCCCTTGCAGATTCAGAAGAATAGCCCTGCTCAGAAGAATAGCCCTGCCCTTCAGAATAGCCGGAGGATTCATAGCGTTCAGCCCTTTCTTCCTGACCAGCCTCGTATTCACCCTCTTCATAAACCTCGGAAGGATTTTCCGACTCATCGTAATCTGTAATCTTTTCGTTGCGGGCCTCAATATCCTGACGGGTGGCAATATACTTGTGCTGTCTCTTAAAAAGAGAACCGTTCTTAAGGCACCAGAGAAAGTCCACCGCATTCTCTTTGTTTGCCCAAACCTTATCCGCAAAGGACTTGTGCCTGGGTTCCGGAAGGGTAGACTCGTTTATGTACTGGGTAAAAATCTTCTTAAGCTTAAGAGCCTCGTCGTAAGAAAGACGCGCCGCATCGTAGCGGATAAGGCCAATGTGGGAAATAAGGGCAAAATAAAGGTACTTGCTTGTCGGAGAAGTCTTTTCCTTTTCCTTGCTGATAATCTTTACGGAAAGGCCGTTAACATTCTTTTCCATAATATTGGAAGGAAGCTTTACGTCCGTAACCTCCGAATTGCGCACTATGGAAGTCTTAATGTTCCAGTAAAAGCGCCTGTCGGTAAAAACAAAGCCCTTGCGCCCGCCGGAAAGCCAGATTGCATAAAGGACTTCTTCCCCGCTGTTAATCTGAAAATCGGCAAAGATTCTTTCAATTGTGTTCTGTGAAAATTTAGACTGAATATACATTTCTTTCTCTTAGCTAGCCATTACAGCCTTCGCAAGCTGATCCGCACATGAAGTGTTCTTTGCACCGCACAAGTTTCCAAGCAGTTTGCCTGCTATTTCCTTGGCAGTCATGCCCTCGCAAAGCTTTGCAATAGCCTTAAGATTCCCGTTGCAGCCGCCGTCAAAGCGGATGTTGGTGATTTTGTCGCCATCCTTCGCAAAATGAATGGCCTTAGAACAAGTGCCTGTAGTTTTGTAAGTGATTTCTTCCATTTTTATCCCCACGTCTTTTCAATTATACATTAAGTCATGGGATTTGTCCACAAATTTAAGCCAACTCTGATTTTTGCAGAGGTTTTGCTCTGATTTTTGCGGCACTTGCCTAGTTAAAACAAATACAAAAAAAAGAACATCTTGCCATTTTTTACTTGTCCAACAAGCAGCACCATGGAGGGCGCGTCAAATGTTTGCGCAGAAGTTCGCGTTTTTTTGCAAGAAAACCCGGGCTCAAAAATGGCAAGGAGGCCATTTTTGTGGGCTTTCCGGGGTTCCGCGGGTCCCTTCCCGCTCCATTACTCCACTTCGTTCCGCAACGGCTACGCCGCCACTCCAATCCCGGCCGTGCTTGTAGCTGCAAACATCCTTCTGCCCACAGGAATAGCAAAATGTGTTAAATCGCGCCACAACTTAACAGTTTTGTCAGTGGGGACCAATAAACTTATCCCCATTAAAATGAATCATGTGGGTAGGATTGTCAGCAATCCACGCTTCTGTTTCCCAAGCAATTTCTTGAGCATAATGAGTGAAAGTTTTCTTATCTGGAAATGCCGAAATATAAACTTTATCGGCAGTCACATTTTCAAAAAGATTTTCAAGTTCTATGTATCTTTTGCTGTCAACAGGACCATGTGATGTTACAGATTCTACAAGGACAAGCCACTTTTTATCCTCAACACAAAGAATTACATCAGGCATTTTTCCGTGTTGCTGAACATTGAATAAAAGATTTCCTGCAAGTTCTTGGTCGTAATAACCCCATTTCTCACCTGTATCACCGACATAAATCAAGGTGCTGTTTGGCAAAAATCTTGGAGCCATTTGCTCTATAATATCGCGAATTAATTCACTGTGTTTTCCTGGTGAAATTTGAATATGATGACCTTCTTTGATTTTTACAGAAACCATATTCATTTCTCGTTCATGCGCATATTGTGCAGAAAGAGTAGACTGATTTTTTATGAAGTCTACGAGCAAAGAGTCAAAAGCAGATGATTTGTATGATTTTATAACTTCTAAAGCTTTTGGTGAAATCTGATAAACTGCATTCGGACTATTTACGGCTCTATCTGGCTTGTCTGGATTATAAAGCACAATTCCAGCTTGTACCATCTGATGAGTGCTGAATCTTCGGAAGGTTTCTCGTGTATTGGGAGCATAATCCTTTTTGTAATATTCTTTTGCAAAAGTCATCATCGGTGTTATTCCGACAAGTGGATTTTCAGCATTTTTCCATTTCTTTTCAGGAGTAACATTCAACAACGCAAGCAAACAATATGCTGTTCTTTCATTCTGCTGGGCTGATGGCATTCCAAACTTTTTGAGGATATCGATAGCTTCTTCGAGTTTTTGTTTTATCTGCTCTTCAATTTTCATTTTGTTATAACCTTTGAAAGTTTATCAAAAAGATTTTGATTCCACTCTTTTTTAGATTTCAATTGTTTGCCTAAATTTTCCAAATCTTCACGATCCGGGTAAGGAAGATTTCGCAAATCTGTTGCGTTGACCTGTGTATGCCCACTAAAAAGTCGGAATTTTCCATCGATATATGTTGAATTAAGCCAGCAAACCAAACCATAGGCCATGTTTTCTGAAAGAGTATTTTTATTCAAATGGAATACATTCAGATGATTTTCAAAAGCAATACAATTGTTTACAAAGTCATCGGGTGTTATTATAGAAGCAACAATTCTTTTCGCTTCTTCTTTTGTAGAAAATCGCTTTACAAGAACATAAAAACCTTTCGGGAAAAATTGTTTATTAACTTCGTCAGATTTCAAAATTGCATTTGGTTTTTTAGATTCCTGAGGCCATGAAAGTCGATGATTTTTCAAATGAACAGAATAGATTAACGGTACAGATTTTGGTGCATAATCTTTGAGCAAAAGATTCTTCATTCTGAAATCAACAATCGGACCTGTTGAAACTTTTATTCCTAAATCTTTTAAGCTCGAGTAGGCTGTTAACTTTTCATTTTCAATCTGTTGTTTTATAGGAATATTAAAATATTTTTCGCTGTCATTTTCGTGTAGAATTTGATTAAACGGAACATCGAATTCATAAAGTCCGATGAAAGAGTCATCATTGCAATAAGAAATCTTTACATTTCTTTGCTCTGCATTTTTTTGAAGCATTATTATTATATTTTCCTGCAAAACTGCTTCATCCTTAAATGCTTTATCCCGAGATTCGAACAGATGAATATGTTTTATTGCACAATTTCTTAGAATGAACTCACGAAACGACTTGTAATAGACACCATTGCAAAAACTTCGCGGAACAATCGCAACGATATAGCCATTATCCTCCGTAAGAGAAACGGCCGCCCCCATAAATGCAGAATAAAGATTTACAGTTTCAAGCCCGAAAGCACGAGCAGACTGTCTCTCTTTAGAGTTAGTCAGTATTTTTTTATACGGAGGATTCATTATCACATGAGTGTATGTTTCATTAATTTTCCATGTATATTCGAATGAAGTTTTCTCCAAAAAATCTTCTGAAAATATTTCATAGTCTGATTTTTTAAAAGCCGAACTTGACGATGCTATATTTTCATTTAAAGCATCGTATACATCATTATCAATATCATAAGCAGAAATATGAATGGCTGGAATATTCCATTTTTCCTTTGCAATTCTTTCCATAAAAGAACAAGAAAGAACTCCTATACCTGCACCTGGATCAAGAAGCTTTATTTTTTTATCTGTTGCAGGAAATAATGAAGACATAAACTTAGCTATAGGATAAGGAGTAAAATATTGCCCAAAAGATTCCTTATGATTAACGGAAGTTTCCACTGCATGAGATATTCGCTCTTTTTCAAGTGTTTCTGCTAAGGCAAACATAATTTAAGTATACTATATTTACAATTTTTAGACTATTGCTTCCTTCCCCTTCACCAGCTCCGGCACCACCTCGGCAAGAATTATTGCGAAAAAAATAAGACCGCAACCAAGAAGCATGCGAGGAGTAACGGCTTCGTGCAAAAGCAGGGTGCTAAAGAGAACACCAAAGAGAGATTCAAGAGAAAGGAAAAGCGATGCCAGTGCCGGGGCAACATACTTTAGCCCCACGTTCTGAAGGACAAAGCAGACGAGTGTGCTCAAAAGCCCCAGATAAAAAACAGAAAGCAGCACGCGGGCATTCGTAAAGATTTCAAGCGGAAATGCACCGTCCATGAACGGAGCACAAATCCAGCCCAGAAAAGCCGCCACCGCAAACTGCAAGACGGTAAGCAAAAGGGGATCGTCATAGGCATTAAAATGCGACGTGAACAAAATATGCAGGGCGTAAAAAATACCGCAGGAAAGAGTAAGCACATCCCCCTTGTTCATGCTAAGAATATTGCCCTCATTTTTAAGGGCCAAAAGACCAATGCCGGTAACAGACATAAGGGCAGCCACAAAAACATACCAGCTGGGCCGCTTCCTAAAAAGTGGCCACGCAAAAAGCGGAACCAAAACAACGTAGACCGTAGTAAGAAAGGCATTCTTCCCTGCCGTAGTGAACTTGCAGCCGATAGTCTGCAAAAGATAAGCCATGAACAAAAAGAAGCCCAAAAGCATTCCGCGCATAAAGGTCTTTTTTGTAAGCCCAAGAAGCCTCTTTCGCAGCAAAAGGCCAAGGCAGAAAGCCGCAATAGAAAACCTAAAGGCAATCATCCAGACAGGCCCAATGTAGTCAAGGCTGTCCTTTACCACAACAAATGCAAATCCCCAAATGGAAGCGCAAAGCACAAGCCCCACGCTGCAAAAAGCACCCAAACTCTTTTTTGTCATGCAATACTTTTACCAAAAAAACAGCCTTTATACAATCGATTTTTTTTAGGACGAACCCTCCACCGCTCTACCATTTTACCCCTTGGCTAATCCGACCGCCCATGCCTCTCGTCACCGCCGTTCCGCCCTTCGCCTATTCGGCTCATACCGCTCGCGCGGTACTAAAGGGGCTCCATGGCGGCGTAGGTCGCATAAAAAAATCCGTCACCCATAACAAAGCCCGTTTCCCTGAACGGTTGGTGAGTCCTTCGACACGCTCAGGAACCACCTGTCGAACCACAGGGTCTGTACAAACATAACACCTTACCGTCCACAGATTCCGGGTCAAGCCCGGAATGACTGTTTTTTTTTACACGATTGTTTGTCCATTGCAGGGGTAGTCGTGATAATCCGCCAAAAGATTCCCGCATCAAGTGCGGGAATGACAGTTTTTTTTTACACCAAAAAGCCTAGCCCCGATTGGAAGGGCGGCGGAGCCGGCCACCGCAACGAAGTGAGGAGGCTGGAGCGATAGCGGAACCCTGGAAAGCGGGTAAAAATTGCTTCCTTGCAATTTTTACCCGTCAGTTTTCTTCGAAAACTGACCGGCTCTGTTTGCAAACAGGCAACGCCCCATCCGTGGGGCTACTTGTTTGCGAGGGGGAAAAATTGCAAGCAGTTTAACCAACAAATGGGCTCCAAAAGAGAATTCAGAAAAAAATTTAGCCTTCTACCAGTTTTGCAACCAATTCGGAGAGCAGGGGTACCAGCTGCTTTTTGCGGGAAACTACATCCTTTAGGTAATAGGTGTGCTCTTCGGTTTTGGGGAAGCCCAGGATGCTTTCAAAAGACGGTTCGGAGGCTATTAGCATTATGCTGCTTAGCTGGGTTATGTCCGTTACCAAAAGGGCGTGGAAGAGTTTTCCGCCTGCACGTCTGCTTGCTTCCAGGTCTGCAAAGAATTCGTCCTTGCGCTTTAGCACTTCGCCGGGGTCGTCCACTTCTATTTGGCTTACGCTGTACTTTATTTTGCCGTCCTCGTATTCCTTTAGGTCCTGGCCAATTACGTCGCTTGCGCTGCGTCCGCCTATTTTGCTTCCGTGGCGGATTATGTCGCTGCCAAGTTCCTTTATGTCCAGCTCCGTTATGCTACTAAGGTACTGGGCTGTTGCTACGTCGTATTCAGTTGTGGTTGCTGACTGGAGTATTAGGGTGTCGCTTAGGATTCCGCACAAGAGCAGGCTTGCTATGTCCTTGGGAATTGAGACGTGGTTTTCGCGGTAGAGGTTTGCTATTATTGTGCTTGTTGAACCCACCGGCTTGTTGATGAGCGTTATTGGGTAGCGGGTGGAGAAGGTGTTGATTCTGTGGTGGTCTATTATTTCCTGGATTACGTAGTGTTCAACTCCTTCTATTGCCTGGCGGGCTTCGTTGTGGTCTACCAAAATTACCTGTATGTTTGCTTCTTCCAAGAGGTCGCTTTCGCTAAGGGTTCCGATTACCTTGTTGTTGGCATCGATTACCGGCAGGCAGCGGGCTGTGCTTTCTGCAAGCAGGGGGCGTATTTTCTGTACGGTTTCGTCTTGGCGTACGGGTTTTGCCTTGGAGTCTGCCATTGCGCTTACCGGGGAAGAGAATTCTATTAGCATGGCTGTGGTTGCGGTTGAATCATGCCCCGAAATTATTGAGACGCGGTTCTTTTTGGCAAGTTCGCGCAGTTCTTTGTTTATTATGTAGTCCCTTGTTACGATTAGGGCTTTTACTTTTGCCTCTATGCAAAGCCTTTGTATGTCTTCGCGGTCGCCTGTGATTACGATTATGTTTTCGCTTTTGCGTGCTTCCAGAAGCTTTTTGAATGTTGGCACGTCGTCGTCTGCAATCATTATGAAGCAGTTGAAATATGTGTCAGGGTCAAATTCTACGATTGGGGTGGCGTTTAGCGTTTTTTCTATTAGGCGCAGGCTTGCAAGGAAGATGTCACCGCGGTTGGGGTTCAGGAGCTTGTAGGAATTTAGGGCAAAGGCGTTGTAGTTTAGGACACCCTTGTAGAGACCCTTTTCGTCCACTATGGGTAATATGGAAGAATTTGTGCCCATCATTTTGTCTACTGCCTTGCAAAGGGAAACGTCCTCTTTTACGGATTCGTAGTTTGTGTTCATGTAGAATTCAACTTTGGGAATCAGGTCTGCCATGTAAAGCGGGGGTTTTATCTTGAACCTTTTAAGGATGTATTCAGTCTGCGGGGAAAGGTGGCCGGCACGGGCTGCAATGTATTCGGGATGACCCAAAAGCTGCTTGAGCCTTGCGTAGGAAATGGCTGCAACGATGGAGTCTGTGTCGGGATTTCTATGTCCAATGATGTAAACTTTCTTTGTCATGATGTTTTATTATACCACAAGTGTGCATTTCGTGCTATAATGGAGAGAAGAACACGGCAGTCTGTTTTGTGCTCCACTACCGGAAAAATTTGTCTGAAAAGCCACAGTTGCGCGTATTAGGTGTCCGATTCGCTACGCTCGCTCGCGCAAAGCGTCTTTTCAGCCAAATTTTTCCTCTCGTTGCGCACAAAACAGACTAACGTAACTTCAAAAAATAAATGTGGACCCGCCGCAAAAGATTTTTCTGGACGCGTAGCACAAAATAGATTCACACATATAAGGAACAAAATATGACAACTAACAACGAAAGCGCTGGTACTTACGAAGTACGTGATTATGTAAAATGGGACAACAAATACGCCATCGGCATTCCCGGCATAGATGCCCAGCACAAGAGGCTTATAGAACTCTGCAACGAAACATACAAAAAGCTCATGCAGGGAGGCTCATCTTCCGAATCTGGAGCATGGAAGCCCCCGGTCAAGGAAGCGCTTACAGAATGTGTGGACTACGCAATAATACACTTTGGCACGGAAGAAAAGCTCATGGCAGAAGCAAACTACCCCGACCTGCCAAGGCACAAGAAGGAGCACGACAAGTTTACCCGCAAGGTACAGAAGGACTTTGAAGGCTTTGACGAAATGACCTTTACCAATGCGCTGCAGTTTGTAAAATTCCTCTACGACTGGATTCTTTCCCACGTAGCCCACGAAGACAAGCTGATTGCAAACTTCATTCAAAAATAGCCGCATCCTGTGGATTGTCATCCTGAGGATGGTCATCCTGTGGATTGTCATTCAAAGAATGCCCATCTTGTGGCTCACCCCTCAGAGAACGGTCATACTGCGAACGGTCAGTCTGCGAACGCTCATCCAGTGGGGTGCCATTCCAAGAACGGTCATTCCGCGAACGACCATCTAAAGGAACCCCTTCCAAAGCCCCCCTTTCTTGGCCGACTGTTTTTTTTAGAATACCGTGCTCCAGAAAGCTAAAGTAGGAGTCCTGGGTTATTATTATGTGGTCAAGAACCGTTATGCCCAGAACCTCCCCCGCAAGAAGCAGCCTCGAAGTTACATTCATGTCCTCCCGGCTTGGCAGGCACTTTCCAAAGGGATGATTGTGGCAGCATATTATGCCCGAAGCATTCACCCTTACCGCATGGTTAAAGACTTCCCTTGGGTGAACCATTGTCCGCTTGGAAGTCCCAACGGAAACAACGTGCTCTTCTATTATTTCCCGGCTGCCGTTTAGGGCAATGCTAACAAAATGCTCCCTCTGCTCCAGGGAAAAATGCTTTACATAGGGAAGAATGTCCAAGGGGCTTGTAATAACACTCTTTAGGTAGCAGTTTCGCCTTCTGCCAATCTCCACCGCCGCCGCCAAAGCAAGTGCCTTAGCGTAGCCAATACCGTCTATTAGGGTAAGGCGGTCCACCAAATCTTCGGGGTTACTGGTGTTTATAACCTTCATGGCCTTGTGGGCAAGCTGCTCAACCGGGCACTCCCTGGTTCCCTTGTTAAGAATCAGCATAAGAAGCTCTTCGTCGCTTGGGTAGCCCAGCCCCCGCTCTATCGTAAGCTCTCGGATATCCGGCTTTGTCTTTTGCGCTGCATAAAATTCATTTTCCATCACTTATATATGTGCCCTGAATTTTCAAAAACTAACAAGTTTGCGCAATTTTTTTTGATTTTTCTTTTGGACGGTAGCCCTACTTGCTCTACCATTCTATATCTTGGCTAACTCGACCGCCCATGCCCTTCGTCACCGCCCTTCCACCCTTCGCTAACGCTCATTGCCGCTGCGCGTCAACTTCGGGGTTCCACGGCGGCGTACGTTTATCCGAGGTTGCCAATCCCACCCGAACCACGGTTTGTGCCCCGCAGCGCAGCTTCCAGCGGCTTAGTCGAACCACGGTTGGTGAGTCCTTCGACAGGCTCAGGAACCACCCGTCGAACCACCAAGTACAGAAAGGATATCCTTTGCAAGCTCAAAGCGCTCCAGAGTAAAGTCGCAGGAATAGACCTTGTGCTCTTTTCCGTCTTTTTTGCCAAAAACAAGAAGAAGATCGTTCTGGTCAGTAAGCAAGGCTGTTCCCTTTGCAATGCCCACCACTGCTTTTGCCGCAGTAAGAGCCTTACCCTCCGCGCCAGAACTTCCACCGCCAAATTCACCGTCCAAAGAAATGTTTGCAAACGGTTCGCCATTGTTCACAGGAAGCGGAGCCTCCAGCGGTATCTGAACGTAATCAGAAAGACTTTCACTACTGCCAAAGCGTCCAAAACGGGCGCGCCGTCTCCTGTAGCGCCTAATCTCTGCACCGTCAAGCTTAAGCGCAAAAAGCTTCTCCTTAGCATCGGCATCCGTAAAGTCAACGAACCACTTCATGTCGCGTACATTGAGTATTATAGAAAAAACTATGAGAACAAGAAAAAGCGCAAGAACTGCAAGGGCCATGTATTCCACCATTCCACTCTAGCACGCATGCTTTTGTCTTGCAAGGGTAGTGCTATATCTGAAAAAAAAAATTTCCCTAAAGTATACTTTAGGGAATGGGATTGACTAATCCCATTAAAAACGAAAACTTCGCTTCGCTCGTTTTCGTTTTTTATTAGTTCAATTTATACTAGAGGTAAAGAGAATGAAAACGAAACTTAAGAAACTTGTAATTCTTTTATCATTAATGGTTCTTGCTGGAAACCTGTTTGGCGATGTAGTAATACGCAGTCCAAGAATAGGGCAGTATGGTGTATCTGTCGAATACACAGGAGTAACAAAACATTATTACGTATGTGTATATGATACTAGTAGTCATATTATTTATATGACAGGGGCTTTTAAAGAAAAAAGCGAAGCCATGTATATGTATCAAGGGATGTGTTCACTAACTGCTCCGTATATAAAAGAATTCTTAGACGGTTTTTCCTGGCAATTTAATTCAAAACAAAATGGTTGGCCTATGTATACTCCGTCTATAGAGAATTAATAATTCTAAAACAAGCAAATATTTTCTAATACAAAGCGCGGCAGGGATTGGAGTACCTTTAGTCCCGACCGAAGGGCGGGATGAGCCGCGCAAGACGGCGAAGTACGGAAAACCCACCCAAATGGCACAAGATGTTCTTTTTGCAACAAATTCGAATGCATACAAAAGTGCCGCAAAAAAAGAAAAAGAAAAAGTCGGCTACTTAAGCTCGGCCCAGTATTTTGCCATCATAACGTGCATTCTGGAAAGCATGGTCCTGGTCAAGGTCTGGGCGTTTTCCACAGGGGTAAGAGCCGAATCTTGGGATGCTTTTATTAAATCTGCTTCGGCCTTGGCAAACATTGCATAAAAAGAAGTCCGCCGTCCGTTTTCAAAGCAGCGCCTAAGCCACCTGTATTCATAGAGTGCCTTGTAATACAAATAGACTTTCTCCTGTTGCTCAGCATCAGGATTAAAAATGCCGTCAATATAATCCTGGCTCCTGTCCAAGACCGCCTTTTTTACGTCAGCATCAATTGCAAATTCCATAAGCTTGCCAAGCTCTTTTATGGCATGCTTAATTTCTTTTGACTTGTGCAAGAGGTTAACGTCTTCTCCCGCAGCCTTAAGACTTTCAAAGGCCATGCTCCATTGGCTTAGGAATTCACGGCCGAATGTTTCCTTGGCCATTTTTCTGGTTTGGCAAAGGTCGTATACCGCAATCAGGTACTTAAAGTCCCTTTCGTTCCGGTCAAGATAGGGCTTAAAGATTTGGCGGATCTCGGGATAGGCATTTTCTTTCCAGCGCTTGTCCGCCAGCCGCCTTGCCTCAAAACGTCTAAGCCGCTTTGCTTCTATTGAGTCGTCATAAGACACAATTCCTGCAAGAGAAACGTCATCACCGCTGCCCTTGCCGCTCAAGTCTGGAAGGCTTTCCCTAATGTCCGTTCCGGCTTTGAGCTGACCGTCTTCGTCAAATGCAAACTGAAGTTGCAAATAAAACTTCTTAAAAAAATCTTCATCCGTAAAGCTGTTGGCAACTCCGTCGGAAGACAAAAAAACCGTTTCTGGAAGCCGGTCCAAATATTGAACTTCCGGGAAGCGGAAATTCATAACGGCATTGGAATCGCACAGGGATGTGGTAACGTTTTCGTAGCACTGGGTATCATCTGCAATCGGCTTTACAAACTTGCCGCCAAAGGATGCATAAAAATCGCTGTCTCCTATTTTAAAGGCATACCACAAGGGGGTATCTGCAAGGCAAAAATAAACCACTGCCGTGCAGCCATAGATTGCCTTTATCTCAAGCTTTGCAAAGTCGTTTGTTATGGAGGAAAGCTCCGTGTTTTCTGCTGTCTCAGACAAGGCGGGGCTTGGAAGCTTGGAGAATTTTTCTGCCAACAAGAAGGCTTCTTCAAGTTCGCTTTTATAAAGAGCCGCGGATTTTGCATCGTTTTTTTCCAATTCATCTATCTGCGCCAAAAGGTCTTCCTTCTTTGTGGATGCAATTTCCTGCATAACTTTGCGGATCCATCTTCTTACAAAAGACTTGCTTATATTTTTGTTAACCTTTGCATAGTCCTTTTGATTAAGCACGCTTGCAATTTTGTCTATGCTTCCGGACAAAAGTTCCACGGTAGTTTGCACCGCAAGTTCAGCACCCCTCTGGCTCCTAAAATAAGCTTCCCCTCCGTGCCCGTCCGAGACACAAGCCAAGGAGAAGCCCAATTTGTGGGGATTCACTTCAACAGGCAGCTGCACCAGGGAGGAAAAAGAGCTGCTGTCCCTGACGAACAAATCTATTTTTTTTGACTGTGCAGCATCAGAACTTGCAAAGTCTCCGGAAAAGGATCTGTCCTGACAGGGAAATTTCTTGCCCAAGTTCCTTTCGCTATTTATATGGCTTGACCCCTGAAAAGAATATGCAAATGCAGCCCGTCTCATTTTTTCCTCCACTTTACAGAACAATTACCAGACTTCTTCGTCAGACTCTGGATCAAGATTCTGCATTTCGTCCCTGGCTTCCGCAACAGCATCTTCTGCGGCGGCTATTGCATCCTCTTCCGTATCTACAACCATCTTTGCCCCAACTTTTGACGAAGCGACGGAAACAATTTTTATCAGCTCCTTAAGCTGGCTCTTGTCCCTAAGGTAAATGGCTGTTTTTTCGGAACCGGTAAAATCGCTAAGGACATCCATAACCGCACCTTCAACGCCAAGGGCAATCTTTATGCCCTTCTTGTACCAATCGTTCTGCTGCAGCACGCTAAGGCCTGCCTTATAGTCATCAGTTGGCTCGCCGTCAGAAATCATAATCATAACAGGCGCCTTTATTCCCGCAGGATCCGCAAGGAATTCCTTTCGGTCAAGCTTGCTGTTAAGTTCCTTAAAGGCTTCTCCCATTTCGGTTGAGCCGCATGTGGAAAGATCAGTCCAATTGTAGGAAGAAAACGGCACTGGCTCGGGAGTTTGCCACTTAGTGCCATTTGCAAAAGTCATAACCGCAAGCTTGATGCGCACGTCCGAATTCTTGTCTGAAATTTCCTGAATGTCGGGAATCACTTCGCGCATTGCGTCATTTACAGAAGCTATGCTACATCCTTCCATGCTGGAAGAAGTATCGATAATAAAGAACAAAGTCATGCTTCTTCTTGCCACGCCTTCAATTTTTACACCCATAGTCTTAATCTCCTATAAGATAGATTTTATTACCTAGGCGATAACACCTTCGCCCTTGGTTCCAAACTTAATTGTGATGCCCCTGATGATTGTTACCACACCGTCGGGTTCACAGGCATTTTCCTTGCCACCGGGAGTTATCCTGCTCCAGCTTGCCCCGGAAGTATTCCTTATTCCCCAGACTGTTGGCTTTTTGGGATTAGTGATTACCTCGCCCACTTGCTGGCAGTCGCTCAAGATGGTAAGCTCCTGATTTGAATCAACCTCGTAACCGTAAAGCTTTCTGTTTGGCTGCAGAGGGATGATGTCCTTTCCTATTACAAGGGACACTGGCTTTACAATTTTTACGCCGCATTCCATGCACTTGTAGCTATCCTTTTTCATGTTAAAGAAGGTTCCTTTTTTGCACCTTGGGCAGATAATGATTGAATGGCGCAGTTTCTTGAACATCAAAAGCCATTCTTTTTCCATTATGCGGTTTTCGCGTCCAAGACCGGTATTTTTCATAAGGCTCTTGTCAAATGCCTTTATGAACTGCTTCCTTACAAAAGAAGGAAACATGTTCCATAGTGCCTCCACGTTTTTATGAATCTGGGGCTTGGGGCGGTTTGAAAGGTCTTTGGGGTCGTAAACAAAGACAGGCTTGTTGCAAAAGAGGTTCAGTTCATTATTGGGCTTGTCGCAGTTGTCACGCTTGCCTTCAAGAGGATGCCCCCTAAAAAATAGCAGGAAGAGTATTACTGCAAGCGAAAACCTGTCACTGTATATATCTGGCCGCCGTACGGAATTTACAAGTTCCGGAGCAATATATCTTGGCTTACCCAGGATTCCAAGGTTAATTCCGTTGGGGGCAACATTATCGTTGTCGCAAATGCGGATGTTGCCGGTTTTTGGGTCAAAAAAGAAGTTGCCGTCGTTCAAGTCCTGGTAGCTGTAGCCCTTGCTGTGCAGGATTCTAAAGCTGGCCGTAAGCTGTATTCCGGCATTTATCCATGCATCCAGGCTTTCAAACTGAACGTGTGCCAACAAAAATTCCGAAAAGGGTTTGTAAGACGAAGGGCAAAGCTTCATGACATAGCCAAAAGAGCCATCGGGGGCTTTTTCTGTAATAGCCAGGGGCCAAAGGAAAGTGTCGGCAGGAGAGCCTGACTTGGCATTCTTTTTTAGGTTGTCATAAAAAGCATCCTGACAACCGCACTTGTACCATTTTAGGGCATAAGTTTTCTTGCCGCATTTGACTTTGTAGACAATGCCCTGTCCCCCCTCACCGATTTTATCCAAAACCCTTAAGCTTCTTCCGTCCAAAGTGGTGAGAGTCTGATTTTTTGCTAATCTTGCCATGACTATCTCCTGAATCTTGATATCCCTATCATAGCGGTCCAGTCTATCATCTAGTGAGAGAGTCAGAAAAAAAATGAATTTTTTTTAACTTTTTTGCGGCACTTTTTTTTGCAAAACAAATGCGTTCCAAAAGAACACTTGCCATTTTATATAGCACATAACACCCGGTTCCTGAGGCTCTCGAAGTACCGCTAAAAACAGCGCCACTTTCCTGCAAGAAAAAATGGCAAGGAGGCCATCTTGAAGGGGCATTCCGGGGTTCCGCGGGTTCAAATAGACGTAAAACAAGCAGCGCCATGGATGGCGCGTCTTTTGTTTAAATAAAGAAGCAGGTGAGTTTTCGCAGAAAACTCATGGTAAAAAATTGCATGGATGCAATTTTTTACCAACCGCACCTATCACTGTGCAAGAGCATCACAAAAAATGTAGATGGCGCCACACAAGATAACAATAAGCCCAATTATTGCCTTTATAAAAACAAGTTTTTTATGCCTTTCTTCTGTATCAGAATCCTTGTTTACAGAGCAAATTGTGAATATTTCGTCCACTATAGAAAAGACACGGTAGTAGCGGGCAGGAAGCAGTACAAACAGGCTTAAAATCATAGTCATGCAAAAGGGAAAGGCAAAAAGAAGCAGACCCTTTGCACTAAAAGTCTTTTCCAGGCCAAATTTGCAGATTACATAAATTGCAAAGCCAATGCTTACCACAAGCGAATATAGAGCAGAAAGCAACAGCAGCTTTAGAAAGCTCAGACGGAAAAACTCTTCTACATGGTACTCAAAACTTCCTTTTTCATATTGATTGGCATTGTTTTTTCGGGCAGGCTTTTTGTCCACAACGGCAGTTCCCGAAAGTTTCTTTTTCATTCCCTTTATTTCTGTAAGGACTTCATCATAAATATTTTCATCAACGAGAAGCTCAAAGTTTTCAAAGGTTTCATGGATTTGGCTTTCAAAGCATTTATCTTCCAAATGCTTTTTTAACTCTTCCACTTCTGTTCCATACTTAGACTCAAAGACTTTTTTCATATTGCGGCTCCAGTTTACATTTTTCATGCGCACTTTTCAAGATGGGGCTGTATCTTCCATGCAGGACTTTTGCATTCCCAAGCGCGGCAGGGATTGGAGGGGCGGCGTAGCCGTTGCCGCTGGGTGAGCGCAGTCGAACCCCGGCAATGGAGCGGGAGCGGAACCCCGGAAAGCGCTTCAAAAATGGCCTCCTTGCCATTTTTTGTCAGTTTTTACACGGCCCTTCGACAGGGCTCAGGGACCGGACTTCGAGTCCCTTCATGGCGCTACATGTTAAACAAAAGAAAAATGGCAAGATGTTCTTTTTGCAACAAATTCGAAAACATACAAAAGCGCCGCAAAATCACCGTCCAAAAGACAACCATCAATTATCCATTATCCACACATTGCCCAGAGTTAAAAAATTCAATATAATGCTTCTATTGACTATCTAGTGTAAGGAGTTATCCAATGGCAGAAAAAGTTGCGGACACTATGCATCCGCTTGCAAAAAATCCAAACTGGAAGGGACGCAGGGGCCCTGTAGTTCTTGTTATTATGGACGGCGTAGGCTACGGCAAGTACGAAGAAGGAGACGCCGTAAAAGCTTCCAAGATGAAATACCTTGACTGGTTCACGGCAAACTGCCCCCACACAAAACTCAAGGCCCACGGAACAGCAGTTGGCCTTCCTTCAGACGACGACATGGGAAACAGCGAAGTTGGCCACAACGCAATGGGCTGCGGACGCGTATTTGCACAGGGCGCAAAACTCGTAGGAGAATCAATCACAAGCGGCACTTTGTATGAAGGCGCAACCTGGAAAAAACTTGTAAAGAACGTAAAGGACAAGAATTCAACCTTCCACTTTATTGGCCTCGTTTCTGACGGCAACGTTCACAGCCACATAGACCACCTCAAGGGCATGGTTCAGCAGGCAAACAAAGAAGGAATCAAGAAAATCCGCGTACACGCACTTTTGGACGGACGCGACGTTCCACCAACAAGCGCACTCGAATACATTACACCCCTCGAAGAATTCCTTGCATCTTTTAAGGACTCAGACTACCGCATCGCATCGGGCGGCGGACGCATGTACATGACAATGGACCGCTACAACGCAGACTGGAGCATGGTTCAGCGCGGCTGGTACGCCCACGTTCTTGGAGAAGGACGCCAGTTTGCAAGCGCAACAGAAGCAATCAATACCTACCGCAGCGAAACACCCGACGTTCTTGACCAGGACATGCACGAATTTGTAATCGCAGAAGGCGGAAAGCCAGTTGGAACAATCCAAGACGGCGACAGCGTAATCTACTTTAACTTCCGCGGCGACCGCGCACTTGAAATTTCCGCTGCATTCGAGGGAGACTCTTCCTTTGACAAGTTCGACAGAAAGCGCGTTCCGGCAGTAGAATACGCAGGCATGATGGAATACGACGGCGACAACCACAAGCCAGCCCAGTACCTTGTTAACCCGCCAAGCATTGACCGCACAATGGGTGAATACCTTACAAAGAGCGGCGTGCACCTTATGGCAATTTCCGAAACCCAGAAGTACGGCCACGTAACCTACTTCTTTAACGGAAACCGCCCCGGCGAATTTGACAAAAACCTGGAAACCTACGAAGAAGTCCCAAGCGACGTAGTTCCTTTTGAGCAGCGCCCATGGATGAAGTGTGCAGAAATCACCGACAAGGTAATCGATGCAATCAAGAGCGGCAAGTACGACCACATCCGCCTTAACTACCCCAACGGAGACATGGTTGGCCACACAGGCGTATTCAATGCCGTTGTATGCTCAATGGAAGGAATGGACCTGCAGCTTGGAAGGCTCAAGGCTGCAATCGAAGAAGCCGGCGGAATCATGTGCATCACCGCTGACCACGGCAACAGTGACGACATGTACGAGCACAAAAAGGACGGCTCTGTAGCAAAAGACGCAAACGGCGAACCAAAGGCAAAGACAAGCCACAGCCTTAACCCGGTACCAGGCATCATCTACGACCCTGAATACAAGGGCGAATACGACACCGAGCACCTTAACGAAGGACTTGGCATTTCTTCTTGGCCTGCAACCCTCATGACACTCATGGGCTTTGTACCGCCAACAGACTACGACAAGTCAATCATCAACTTAAAGTAGTGCCTATTAAAGCAGTACTCAGCTAAAAACAAAAAGGCCTGTCAGGAAACAGAAGCTATCTTCATTCCCGACAGGCTTTTTTTTATTTTTTGGACGGTGCTTTTTTAGTTCGTCCATGCATTCATTGGCTATAATCGGCTACCATGCCTATGCGCCACCGCCGTTCCGCCCTTCCCTAACGGTCATCCCGCCCTTACGGCCGGGACTAACGGGGCTCCATGGCGGCGTAGGTTCTTTTAAATAGCCACCAAAAGCAGACAAGCCGTCACCCCGAACAGAGAGCCCGTCATCCCAAACGGAAAAGCCGTCACCCCGAATAGAAAGCCCGTCATCCCAAACAGAAAGCCTGACATCCCGAACAGCCAAGCCCGTCATCCCGAACTTGATTCGGGATCTGTCAAAACCAGCATTTTAGCGTGCACAGATGCAAAATCCCCATTCGTAGCAAGCACTGGCACCATCGCCCACTAGCCCCTGCACCACCAGCACAATACGATCAGATGTGCTAAATTTACCGCAAAGGCAATAAGGGACACTACAAGCCAGAGTTTGCACGGCACACCATTTTTTAGGCCAAAGGCACAACGCCCCGCCCCAACAACACCGCAGATAATTCCAGGAAGCCAGCCTAAAGCAAGGGTTAGTCCGTAAAAGATAAAAAGAGGAGATCCTGTTGCGCAACCGTTAGCCAATCCAGGTTTGACAATAGCTGTCAAAACATGCAGAAAAATCAGCAGTGCCGGAAACGACAGGGAGCGTAGCGCATAAACCCTGTACCTATTCATCTTCACCTCCGTGCAAATCAAGACCTAAGACTCTGCATGCATTTTTCATTGCTTCATATATGTCTTCACCGAAAGTATTTGCAGTTGTTACAGTATAACACAAAGCGGTAACATTTTACAGGCATAAATGTTGGCAGACAAGCCGTCATCCAGAATAGCCAAGCCCGTCATCCCAAACAGAAAGCCTGACATCCCGAACAGAGAGCCCGTCATCCCGAACAGAAAAGCTGTCATCCCGAACTTGATTCGGGATCTGTAAAACCGACCCTCCACTTACACCGCCGCCAAACCGCGGTCAATATCTTCTATAATATCCTCAATATTTTCCAGACCGCAGCTAAAGCGCACCATGCCGCCGTCAATTCCTGCCGCAACAAGCTGCTCGTCCGTAAGCTGGCGGTGGGTTGCGCTAGCCGGATGAAGAACACAAGTGCGTATGTCCGCAACATGAACCTCGTCCGTGGCAAGTTTTAGCGCATCCATAAAACGCATAGCCGCATCACGGCCGCCCTTTATGCTAATAGTAACAACACCGCTTGCGCCAAGCGGAAGATACTTCTTTGCAAGCTCATGATACTTGTCTCCCTCAAGCCCCGGATACTGAACGGAAGCAATCTTTGGAGAAGCCTTAAAATGCTTTGCAACCGCAAGTGCATTTGCGCAGTAAAGTGGCATTCTGGCAGAAAGAGTTTCAAGCCCCAAATTTAAAAGGAATGCGCTGTGTGCAGCAGGGTAACATCCAAAGTCCCTCATCAGCTGGGTGCGTGCCTTTACAATATAAGCCGCCTTTCCAAAAGACTCAATGTAGTTAAGACCGTGGTAGCTTGGATCGGGCTCAACAATATCCGCAAAGAAACCAGTCTTCTTGTTTGCAGCCACCCAGTCAAAGTTGCCCGAATCAACAATTGCACCGCCACCCTGAACCGCATGACCGTCCATGTATTTTGTAGTCGAATGGGTAACAATATCGCAGCCCCATTCAAATGGACGGCAAAGAACCGGAGTTGCAAAAGTATTGTCCACAATCAGAGGCACATTCTTTGAGTGTGCAACCTTGGCCCATTTTTCAAAATCAAAAACACCAAGGGCCGGGTTTGCAATCGTCTCTCCAAAAACAAGCTTTGTGTTTGGCTTAAAAGCCTTTGCAATCTCTTCTTCCGAAGCGTCTTCCTTAACCCAAATGCACTCAATGCCAAGCTTCTTAAAGGTAAAGTTAAAAAGGTTCACCGTTCCGCCGTAAATACAGCTGCTGGCAATAAAACTGTCCCCCGCAGAACAAAGGTTAAGAACCGCCAGCATGTTTGCAGCCTGACCGCTGGTAGTAAGCATGCAGCCAACGCCGCCTTCCATATCCGCAATCTTTTTTTCTACCGCATCGCAAGTTGGGTTTGCAAAACGTGAATACATAAATTCCGTGGGCTTGTCAAAAAGAGCCGCCACGTGGTCGCAGGAATCAAATTTGTATGTCGTAGACTGAACAATCGGCACAACGCGCGGCTCACCGTTCTTTGGCTCATATCCAGAATGAAGGCATTTTGTCTCAATTTTCATAATCTATCCTCTAGAGTTATAGTTTTTTTCTATAGTACAACTTTTTCAATCTTATGAAAATACTCATAAATCCGCTTTGGGCTTCACTACCAGGAAAATCTGGCTGAAAAATCCAGTGGGTTGTTTGCAACAACCACGTGCGCGGTAATAGGTATTGAAGTCGCTACGCTCCTTCCGCGCAAATGGATTTTCATCCATATTTTCCTTCCCGTTACGCCCAAAGCTAATTTCATATAGTTGTTAGATTTTCTTGCGGCAGTTTTTTTTTGCTAAGGGTCTTCCGCCATTCCGCTCCCGCTCCAGCCGCTTCCCTCACTCCCTTGCGGTCGTTCAGTCCAGTGGCCGCCTTCGGCGTGGCTCCACTCCCTGCCGTGCCTGCTTGGGGAAAAGCATGCTACAAACTGCAAACAGAATATTCCTATTTCTTCAACTCTTCCATGGCCACATCCATTGCAGAGAAAAAACTTTAAATCAATATTTTCTCTACCTTGACAATATAGATTTTTTAGCTAAAAACTAGTATATTAGTATAGGAGGTTAACTATGGCTAGACAAATCAGAGAAACACCTATCTTATTTGGTGAAGATGGCAAACGCTTTGAAGAAAAAATGCGGAATGCTAAATGTACTATAACTCCAGAACAGTATGCTATTATGTATTCCCATTATAAGTCGGTTTTAGCAAGCCTTGAAAGGGGTGAAATTGCAAGAAAAACCCGCTTAGCTCAGAAGACTGGAGCAATAGCAAAGTGATTTTAGATTTCTTTGAGCAATTCGACATTCAGAAATTTGAAAGTGACATACCAACAGATGAATTTGACTGTGGCGATGAAGATTTAAATGATTTTATAAAGAATGAAGTTCAGTTTTACAAGAAACAGTTAATTGCTATGCCGTATGTTGTCGTTGAAAAAGGTAAAACAGACAAAGTATTAGCATATTTTACACTTTCAAATGACAAAATTGCAGTCACGGATTTTGCGTCAAATAATCAATTCAATAAGTTTAAAAAGAAAAACTTCAATAAAAAAAATATTTAAGAAGCTATCCCTCCGTAAAAATTGGCAGGCTTGGAATTTCTAAAGAATTGCATGGAGTAGGAATCGGCACAAATATAATCGACTTTATAAAACTTTATTTCCTAGAAGATAACAAAACTGGTTGCCGTTTTATTACCGTTGACGCCTATAATGCAGCCGTTCCATTTTATGAAAAAAACGGATTCGAATTCCTTGTAAAAAAGGATGAAACCCCTACGCAACTTATGTATTTCGATTTAATGAGTCTAATGCAGTATTAAATAACAAAAGCTATTAAAAAAACGCGATAAAAACAGTTTAAACTCTTGCGGTAGTTTTCTTGCTAAAGGCAGAGCTATGAAGATTACATTCCCCAAAGCCCTGCCCCAATTTTAAGCCACATTATTCAAACGCAGAAATCATAGGCTTTTCGTCTTTTCCGTGGATTATGCGCTTAATGTAGTTTGCAGTGATGCGGGCTACAAGAGGCGAAAGGGAAAGGACTCCTATAAGGTTTGGAATCATCATAAGGCCGTTGAAGGTGTCGCTAAGGTCCCAGGCAAGGTCAAGCTTCATGATGCAGCCAAAGAAAATCATGGCAACAAAGAGGCCCTTGTAGATGAACTGGGACTTTTCGCCAAAGATGTACTGCCATGCAGTTGCACCGTAGTGGCTCCAGCCCAAGGTTGTGGAAAAGGCAAAAAGCAGGATTGCAATGGCAATGAACTTTGAACCGCCTGAACCAAAGACAGTTCCAAAGGCTTCTCCTACAAGGCCAGCACCTGCACTCTTGGCAATGACCGCACCGCTTTCCAAATCAACGCAGCCGGAAGAAAGGACAACAAGGGCTGTCAAAGTACAAACGATTATTGTGTCTGCAAAGACTTCAAAGATTCCCCACATTCCCTGCTGAACAGGTTCCTTTACGTTGGAGCTTGAATGAACCATTACGGAAGAACCAAGGCCAGCCTCGTTACTAAAAGCGCCGCGCTTAAAGCCCCAGGTTATAGCCTTCTGAACTCCGTAGCCAACAAGTCCGCCGCCAGCCGCACGCAGGGCAAATGCCCCCTTGAATATAGAAGCAAAGACCTGTGGAACTACAGCTGCATTGCAAAGGATTACCACAAGGGCACCAATGATATACAAAAGTGCCATAAAAGGAACAAGCTTTTCAGAAACACTTGCAACGCGCTTTAGACCGCCAAGGATAACCAAGGCCGCAATAATAACAAGTACAATTCCAGTAACCCAGGCAGGCACGCTGAATGCGCTGGTCATGTTTCCCGCAATGGAATTAACCTGGCTCATGTTTCCAATGCCAAAGCTTGCCAAAAGGCAGAAGAGGCAGAAAAGGAAGGCAAGGACGCAGCCAATTTTCTTCATGCCCTTATAGCCGCCAAGACCGTCCTTTAGGTAGTACATTGCACCACCGCGCCATTCGCCAGTGGCACTCTTTCTTCTAAAGTATATGCCAAGCACGTTTTCCGAATAATTTGTCATCATGCCGAATATGGCCATAACCCACATCCAGAATATTGCTCCGGGACCACCAGCGATTATTGCAGTTGCAACGCCAACAATATTGCCGGTTCCAATCGTGGCAGCCATAGCCGTGCAAAGGCTCTGAAACTGCGAGATAGCCTTATTGTCTTTTGCAGTATGAGCCGTTATGTGGCGGTCAGTAAAAATAGCGCCAATTGTCTTTTTAATCCAATGGGCAAAGTGCGTAAACTGAAAGCCCTTGTTCACAAGGGTCATGATTATTCCGGCCGCAAAAAGCAATACAATTCCGAAAACACCCCAAACAACGCCGTTAACCGCGCCGTTCACCTTTGCTATGACATCAATCATAAGCACCTCCGCATAAAAAAAAGGCACAGAATTATGACAAGTTTTATGACATGTCATAACGCTGCACCTTTGCTACTATGGATAGTATTGCATAAAAATGCAATCTTGTCTACTGGGGCTCTTTAGGGCAAACCTATGAAAATCAATTTTTACAATATTTTCTTATGCAAAGCAACCGGAAATCACCAGCCCCAAGAATTGTTCTGGTCGCTGACATTTTTTGTATACGGGGAATCCTTAAAGGAATAGTAAACCTTTGTTACGCCTGAATGGTCGGGGTTTGTAAAGGTGTTTCCGCTAAAGTCTATGTTGCGGCACTTGTTAAAGACAATTACCGCCTGGTGCGTCCCGTAGCCCGTGTTCTTTCCGGTGTTGCCTGTAAACCTTACATTCTGAACCCAGCCTAGCCCAGTCTGCCAGCCGCCGCAGTGCCAGACACCGTGATGGAAATTTTCCACATAGTTATCTTCAATTAAAATGTCGCCGGTGGAATAGTTTTCGCTTATTGGAACCTGTTCTGCGCCAGTGCTGAATCCTGTCTCGCCATCGTAAAGGCGGTTGTTCCTTATGATTATGTGCTGGCCACCGTCGCAGTAGATGCTTCCTGCCGTAGCATTGGGGGAGACGCAATTTTTTACAGTGTTGCCGTAGATGTAAATGTAGCGGGCAAAGTCTTTTGAAGGGTCGTCGCAGTAGCCGTAGTTTCCGCCAACGTCTATGCCTATGTTGCCTGTTGTGTCAATCGTGTTGCTTATAAGGTTTACGTATTCAACGTTTGCGGTTACGGTAAGGCATTCAGCCCAGCCTGTTGCCATGTTGCGAAAAGAGTTATTGCTGATGAATATGTCGTGAATGGTATCCGTGGTGGAATTTCCGTAGACAATAATTCCGTTTGTTGTGCCGTGGTTTGTCGGTTCCGTTGTCTTTAGGTTTGTAAAGGTGCAGTTGTCTATTACTATGTGGTTTGCAGGCGGAGATACACCTATGCCGCCACCGCCGTTTTTTGTACGCGTGTGATCGCAGAATGAAAGGCGCTCAATCTTTAAATATGAACAGTCTTCTATCTTAAGGATTTTGTTATCGTTCCTAGTAATTTTTTCACCGGAAAGGGTAGCCCCGCTTGCTCCCTTGATTGTTATGTAGTTACTGGCATTTCCATGAATGGAAGAAAGCTTTATCCTTTCTGAGTTTTTGAAAGTTCCCTGTATTACAAGAGTGTCGCCTGGCTGCAAAGCTCTTGATGCCACTTCAAATGTCTTGAAAGGGCTGGAGCTTGTGCCGCTTCCTTCGCTTGAAGCACTTGCAGAAATATACAAGGTTCTTCCGCTGCAAGGAACGCTTGGGCTAGAAAGGTCTCCCATGTAGCCAGTTAGCCTTCCGTCCAAGACAGGGGTAGTAAATTCGCCGTCATCATCACCACCGCCACCAGCACCGCATCCTGTTACAAGGGGAAGAAAAAGCAAAGCAGACGTTACAAGTGCCAGCACCTTCTTTTTAGAAAACAACTTATCCGCTTCTTTTATAAAATTTAAAAACTGAAAATCTCTCATGGCACTTTTATACTAAAATAGAATGAAAGATACAACACATTTTTTTAGTACAAAAAACCTTAAAAATTGCATAAAGCGGACACAGGGAAATCAGTTTTGGGCTCCACTAGCAGTAAAATATGGGCAAAAAAAATACCGGACGGCAAGCACCATCCGGCATTTGTTAAAGGTCATTCAGTTTATTTGTTTGTGATAAGCAAAGTCTTTGAATCAAGCTTGAGGTCTGAATCAATAGCACCCTTCTTGCCCATCTTAAGGATTTTTACCTGTGTTCCGTTTGCCTTAGAAGCAACAAGGTGAACAACAGCTGTAAAATAAGGAAGAATAGCCTTTGGAGCCTGAGCTTCAAGGTCTTCGCTGTCAGAAGTTGCGCTAATCCAAACCTTTACCTTTGCAGCCTTTGCATAGCTTGCAACAGACTGGATGTCGTTTTCCTTTACCTTTGCAAAGTCAACACCGTCAATTACAACGCCAGCAACACCAATTCCGCCTGCCTTGAGAGCGTTAAGAGTGTTAACAACCTTTTCCAGGTTAAAGTTGTCCTGGTTAAAGTTAAGGATTGTGCGGTTGCGGTTAAGCTGTTCCTTTACATCTGCTGCGTTAGGAAGAGGCTTCTTCTTGGAGATTTCATTAAAGATTCCATCATACCAAGAAATTACGTTGTCTGACTTCTGGTCAAAAGAAACGTGAACAAGCTGCTTGTTGTTCAGAAGGGTGTCCATACCAAACTGTACAAGAACAGATGTCTTTCCCAAACCTTTCTTTGAAGTCAAAAGACCAAGCTCACCAGCCTTAAGACCACCGTTTGCAACTTCGTCAAAAGCGCGGACTGGGCTGCGTTCAAAAAGTTCCTGTTTAGCCATTGCTTACTCCTTATTTGCCAGCCTGCTCAGCCTTGCGTTTTTCCTGATACTTCTTCATCAGTTCTTCTGCAACAGCGTTAGGCACTTTTGCGTACTTTTCGAATTCCATTGTAAATTCTGCCTTACCCTGTGTTGAAGAGCGGAGAATTGTAGAGAATCCGAACATTTCAGAAAGAGGAACTTCAGCGTTTACCGTAGAAGTGTTGTTTTCATCTGTTGAATCGATGATAACACCACGTCTCTGGTTGATAAGGCCGAACATGTTACCCTGGAATTCTGTAGGACCTGCAATCTGTACCTTCATGATAGGTTCAAGAATTGCTGGCTTTGCCTTCTGGTAGCCTTCGCGGAAAGCAAACAAAGCTGCTGTCTGGAATGCCTGGTCAGAAGAGTCAACTGGGTGATACTGACCATCGTTAATTGTAATCTTTACGCCAACAACCGGAGCTCCGATGAGGGACCCCCTTTCCATAGCCTTTCTAAAGCCCTTGTCGCAAGACGGGATGTATTCGTTAGGAATTGCACCACCCTTGATTGAGTCAACAAATTCGTAGTCTTTGTCTGCGAGAGGTTCCATAAAGCCTGCTACGCGACCGTACTGACCGGAACCACCAGTCTGCTTCTTGTGTGTGTAGTTGAATTCTGCACGCTGTGTAATAGATTCGCGGTAAGCTACTTCTGGCTGTGAAACTTCTACTTCGCACTTGTATTCGCGCTTCATGCGTTCTACGTAAACTGCAAGGTGGAGCTCACCCATACCCTTGATGATTGTCTGGTTTGATTCAGGATCAACGTAGGTCTGGAAAGTCGGGTCTTCCTTTGTAAAGCGGTTAAGAGCCTTTGCCATGTTTGCAGCATCAGACTTGTTCTTTGGAGCAATAGCTTCAGAAATAACCGGGTTAGGAACGTACATAGACTGCATTGTGTAGTTAAGGCCGCCACCGCAGAATGTATCACCGGAAGCACAGTCAACGCCGAACAAAGCGATAATGTCGCCCGGCATACCTTCGTTAATATCTTCCATTGCAGCTGCGTTCATACGGACAATGCGTCCAACCTTGAACTTCTTCTGTGCGCGTGTGTTAAAGAGTTCATCACCCTTAACAATCTTACCCTGGTAGATACGAGTGTAAGTAAGCTGGCCATACTGACCGTCATCAAGCTTGAATGCCAAAGCAACACAAGGCTTGTCTGCAGTGTTGAAGATTTCAACCTGAGCTTCGTTGTTGTCACGGTCAAGAGCATAGTTGTGAACTTCTGTTGGGTTAGGCAGGTAGCGCTCAACAGCATCCAAAACTGGCTGGATACCCTTGTTCATGTGTGCGGAACCGCAGAATACGCCAACAAACTGTTCTGCAAGAGTTCCCTTGCGGATAGCTTCAATAACCTTTGCGTCTTCTACATCATCGTAGCCCTTTTCCATGATTTCTTCCATAAGGGCATCATCAAACATAGAAGCTGCATCAAGGAGCTGCTCACGCTTTTCCTTTGCCTGGTCAAGCAATTCAGCAGGGATTTCTGCAACGCGGACTTCTTCACCGTCGTGGCCTTCAAAGTAGTATGCCTTCATAGCGATAAGGTCTACTACACCCTGGAGCTTGTCTTCAAGTCCAATCGGGATTTCCATCATATATGCGTTAAGGCCGAGTTTCTCGCGAAGCTGCTGGCATACGCGGATTGGGTTTGCACCCTGGCGGTCACACTTGTTAACAAATGCAATGCGGGGTACATGATAGCGCTTGAGCTGGCGGTCTACAGTAATTGACTGGGACTGAACGCCTGCAACAGCACAAAGAATCATGATAGCACCGTCAAGAACGCGGAGTGAGCGCTCTACTTCTACGGTAAAGTCTACGTGGCCTGGGGTGTCGATCAAGTTGATCGTGATGTCCTTCCACTGAACCTGTGTAGCAGCTGACTGGATTGTGATTCCGCGTTCGCGCTCCAAGTCCATTGAATCCATTACAGCGCCTACACCGTCTTTTCCATGAACTTCATGAATCTGGTGAATCTTGTTGCAGTAAAACAAAATACGTTCAGATGTAGTTGTTTTACCTGAGTCAATGTGGGCACTGATACCGATATTACGAACTTTAGTAATATCAAAAGCCATATTGTCTACCTCTCAAAAAAGAATTCATAAGTAACAATCCGCGAAAAAAAGCCAATTTCGCATAATGTATATTATTATCGCATTACTTTACTAGAAATAACCAGAAAATTCAATAGGCAAAGCAGATTTTAATGGTATTTTCCGACAAAACTTTACTGAATTTCGCTGGAAAAAGAAAATTTCGCATTCACACAAAGGGACTGCCCCCTAAAGCTCACCGCCAAAGACGAATCAATTTTTTCGCCATTCAATTTTCCTTCCATTATATTGCAAGTCGCACCACCACCAACAGAAAGCGAAAAGTCATCAGGAAAAACTTCCGGCCGCAAAGAAAACTTTAGAGAAAGCGTGTCCTTTTCCCCAACTCTCTTTGCAGAAAGAGACATGGACGAGCGCAAGAAATCAAAATTCTGCTTCCAGGAAAGCCCAGCCTTGTAAACGCCCTCCTTTTCAGCCTCAAATTCTCCGCTTGCGTACAAAGAAAAAGCCGCCCTGCCCCGGTTCAGGGAAAGATCCGCCCTAAGCAAATCACGCTCCCTGCCCTCCCCCTCAGCAGAAGAGCCAGAAAAAGCAGAAGCTGCCCCGTAAACAGTCCGCCTAAAGGAAGCCCCGCCACGCAAAAGAGACTCCCTAACATAAAAAGCATGTGAAGCGCAGCCAAAAAACTGCCTTGTAACATCAGAAGCAGAACCGCTTGCAGTAATCAGCCCAGAGTCTGCGCCATAAAAGCCACCGGAAAAAGAAGTAAGCCCAAGTTTAGAAGGAAGGTCAAAGCCGTCCACCGTCCTGAACCAGCGGTAAAAGCCACCGGAAGGATTCTGGTTTGCCCCAAAGACGGACGAAGACTTTGCAAAAGGAAGCTTAAGATTCAAAACCCCGCAACAAGCAGCATAATTTTCTTCTTTATAAGGAAGACTTTTGCTAAACCAAGAAGAAGAGTATTCCCTGCCATGGGTAAAAGCACCCGCCGCAAGAGCTGCCTCCAAAAGACAGCCCTTTGCAAATTCAAACGGAAGGCTAAGGCTAAGCGCCCGGCTCTCATCATTAGAATACATGGCGCAAAGTTCCGGCTTAAAAGAAGAGTTCCCCACCCCCAGACTTGCAAATAAAGCCTCTTCCCTCTGGGCGGAAGAAAGTGATGGCATGGAAAAACCAAGGTCCCCCTTTGCAAAAGAAACGCCCCTAAGCGAACTGCCCCCGGAAAGCAAGGGACTTTTAAAAAGAGAAATTGCATGCGAAAAAGAAAGCGTTCCCAAAGCAGCCCTTGCCCTAAGAGGAAAAGCACTTGGACTCTGAGCCGAAATTCCCCAGCGCTTAACAGCCTGACCTTTTACGCAAGAAAAGCCACCTTCAAACCCTTGTGCAATTTCATCAGCGGTCTGCAAAGGAAGCCCGGCACCTGCAAAAAGAGAAAGCCCCGTAAAGTCAAGCCTTACCCCGCCGTCAAATTTGTACCTGGCATCCCCTTCTTTTTTGCCAAAAGACTTATCCATCTTTGCGGCAGAAGAAAGCACAGCCCCTTTAAAAACTCCCTTCTTTTTTGCCGCAGAACTGTCAGAAGAACTTGCAGGAGGACTTTTAGGCACAACTTTCTGAACCGCATCCCTAAGCAGGGCAGAAGATGCCGAATTTGCAAATGCAGACAAAGGCACAAAGGGCAAAATAAAAGCCAGCAAAAAAATGCGGCCATTGCAAAAATTTTTTTTCTTCATACCTATTAATTAGCCGTAAAAATTCAAAAACTGACACATTTGCGTAAATTTTTTATTTTATTTTTTAATTTTGCGGCACTTGCCTTTAAAGACCGCAATTTTCTCCGCTGCCCAAAGTGGATTTTATGTGGCGCTTCCGGGGTTCCGCGGGGCCCTACCCGCTCCATTGCTATCGCAACGTGCTACGCACGCCCCTACAGTGCCTGCCGTGCTTTTTTATGCTGCCAGTTGGCATTGGAGCACAGAAATCTTTAGGGAATCCCATAAAATGCATGGCTTTGCAGAAAAAAAAAGTTAGCAGACACAAGCGCGGCAGGTGCTGGAGGGGCGGGCGAAAGCCCGTTCCGGCGGGAGTGCGCAGCGCGACCAGAGGAATGGAGCCGAAAGGCGGAACCCCGCAAGTACCACACAAGGGGCATGTCTTGCAGCGGAGAAGTCTTGGCGGAAAAAAGCCAAGCGCCGCAAAAAAAAAGAAGAAATTCCCTTGAATTCTGCAATTTTCCTTTGCAAAGCCTTGCAAACTTTTGAAAAATTTACTAAACTATGCAAACTTTACATGGCATGAAAGCCCGTAGACCGCGTCTGGTACAGGGGAAAATCAATCAAGAAACGGTTTTGTTTTTTCATTATGCGGTTCCAAGGCAATTCATGCAGCGCAAAATGCGCATGGGGAAAACATAATGGAAGAATCTACTCTCTCACAGGAAGCGGAAGTTTCTACATCCCTTCCACAGGACGCGGCTGTACAGTCCGCTGATCAGAATGTTTCCGAAGCAGTTGCCACGGAAAACTCAGAAGAAAAATCACAGTCAAAGGCAGAATCCTCTGTTCCGGCAGCAGAAGAAATTACCGACGAAGCAGAAGACGAAACAATTCACTTTGAAGACCTTGGCCTTGACGAAATTACACTGGAAGCAATCCGCAAGAAGGGCTTCCGCGTACCGTCTCCAATCCAGGTGCTTGCAATACCCCGCCTCTTGAACGGAGATGCAAACGTTATTGCACGCGCACGCACCGGCACCGGTAAGACAGCCGCATTCGGACTGCCGCTTGTTCAGACCCTCCGCGAAGAAAGCGACCACGTAAGGGCCATCATCCTTGAACCAACCCGCGAACTTGCCATGCAGACCTGTACAGAAATGGCTTCGTTCACAACAGGACGATGCCCCCGCACTGCCGTAGTTTACGGTGGAGCTTCCATGGGCGAACAGATGCGTTCCCTCCGCCGCGGTGTAGAAATCGTAGTTGGAACACCGGGACGCGTACAGGACCTTATGGACCGCGGTGTTCTTGACATTAGCAAGATTGACTACTTTATCCTTGACGAAGGCGACGAAATGCTGGACATGGGATTTGTTGACGACATTGAAAACATTTTCTCTGCCGCAAACCCAGACTGCCGCGTTCTCCTATTTAGCGCAACAGTTCCCCAGCCAATTCTTAAGATTGCCCAGAAGTTCATGGGTGACTACGAAATTGTAGAAGAAGAAGGCCACGAAGAAGAGCCTCTCCTAATCGAACAGAAATACTGGCTTCTGCGCCAGAACGAAAAGATTGAGGCACTTGTACGCCTTATAGACATCTCTCCAGACTTTTACGGTCTTGTATTCGTACAGAGAAAGTCAGACGCAGACATGCTGAACAAGGTGCTTGACGAAAAGGGCTACCAGGTTGCAGCACTCCACGGAGACATTCCACAGGCCCAGCGTGAAAAAATCCTTGCACGTTTCCGCGCAAAGAAGACACGCATTCTTGTTGCTACAGACGTTGCAGCCCGCGGAATTGACATTGGCGGTTTGACCCACGTTATCAACTACGAGCTTCCATTTGACGCAGCAACTTATGTCCACAGAATTGGACGTACAGGACGCGCCGGTGCAGAAGGAATGGCAGTTACATTTGTCCGTCCCGAAGAAGCAAGGCGCAAGCTCAACTTCCTCCGCAATGCGGTAAAGCGTATGGCAAAGGGCGAGATGCAGGAAGGAACAATTCCTTCCATAGAAGAAGTTCTTAACGCAAAAAAGCAGCGCCTCTTTGAAGAAGTAAAAGAACAGATCGGCCTTGGCGAACACGATGCAGAAGCAAAAAAGGCAGATGAAGATGACGATTCAGAAAAGACAATTGGCGAACAGTGGAAGGAAGGAGCAGAAGCTTCCGCAGAAGAAAAATCAGCTCCACACCTCCGCAAGGGCGACCCAATTTTTGACAAGCTTGCAGAAGAAATCTGTAGCGGTCAGAACCCTCAGGACGTTGTAGCATCGCTTTTGGCAGCAACATACGGAAAAGAGCTTAGCGTAAAGCGCTACAGCAAAATAGGCACAAGTCTTGCAGGACGCGCAGACAGAGACCGCGGGGAACGCGGTGGACGCGAAAGAGAGCGCGGTGGAAGAGACAGAGACCGTGGCTTTAGAGGCGGACGCGAAAGAGACGGAATTGCTGTATCAGAAAACCAGATACGCCTTTTTGTTCAGCTTGGCTGGAAAGACAGGTACGATCCACGCCGTGTTGCTGAATTCTTTAGCGACCTTGTTGGCGTACAGAACAGGCAGGTGGACGACATAGACATGGCAGAAAGATTCTGTCTTGTTACCCTTCCAAAAGAAGCGGGAGAACGCGCACTTGACCTTTCCAAGATGGACACTTCACTTCCACACATGCACGTAGACTCAAAGTCCGTTCAGGGCGGGGACAGCTACGGCGACGACTTTGGCGGAAGAGGCGGACGCTCACGCAGAGGCCGCAGGGGTGGACGCGACAGGGACCGCGACGGTGGTTTTGGACGCGAAAGAAGGTTCGGCGGAGACCGCTATGCAGTTGCCCGTGGTGATGATGATGACTGGGGACGCGCAGACCGTGGCAGAGGATTCAGCTCAAGGGCAAAAGGCGGAAGCCACACTCGTCCCGGAATCCACACTGCAACCCAGCGTTCTGGTGGCGGCATGGCAGCTCTTTACAAGAAGGGCGGAGCTGACGAATACTAATACGATAATTATCAAGGGAGTTCCCTTGAACCCCTAACTTTGGAGGGGAGGAAACCACTCAGAGTCCGAAGCCCGTTGTTTCCTCCCCTCCAAACCACCCCTCCTTCTC
>ODAI014209559.1_pt1 | contig 39560 bp, 29 predicted proteins | sample 1539321 | NCBI WGS metagenome assembly ODAI01 (sample SAMN02144231, study PRJEB22623) | gut metagenome | biome: sheep rumen | host: Ovis aries | place: New Zealand
CGAGGGCTTTCATGCGGTTGGGAATCTCTTTCGAGCAGCCGGAGCCAACGAGGGTGACGTTGGGGATGAAGAAAGAGGTGATCTGGCCCATGTGCATGGATTTCATTTCAGAACTCATACCGAACTCCTTGATTTGGTAGAGGAAGACAGCTTGACCCGCCCCTGCCGCCGGCACCCGGTGCGCCGTCCTGCAACAGGCAGGCTACTCTTCGCATTTGGTACCTTCTTTATAGCCTCCTTGGGAAAAAGGGCAAGTCTTTTTTCAAAAAAAAGCTGTCTTCTCCGAGAAGCTCACGTTTTTTCAAACAACTAGCCTGAAAAAAAGTTTTTTCTACAGCCATATTCCCCCAGTTGGAGCCCCTTGTGAAATTTTTTACATAAAAAAAGCCTCTGTTGGGGGGGGATTCAACCCTCCTTGTGAATTTTATTGCATGCTTTTTCCTTGTTGAGCGCTCAAACAACATTCCGTCCTTGCGGACAGCACTGTGGCCGCAGGACAGCAAAAAAGGCCCCCTTGCATCTGCCGGGAGGCCTTTTTCGCGCAGGCTGAAGCCTGCGCAGGATATGCGCCTGCGCTAGGGCTTGTTCACGACGACCTTGGCCGGGCGCAGGATGCGCCCTTCCAGCTGGTAGCCGCTCTGCATGACCCGGGACACGGTGCCAGGCTCGAGGTCGGCGCGGTCTTCAGTCATGACAGCCTCGTGGAGCGCGGGGTCAAAGGGCTCGCCCTCCTTGCCGACGGCGGAGAGGCCGTGGCGGCCGCAGGCTTCGAGGAGCAGCTTCTGGGTCATGACGATGCCCTTCATCATGTCCTCGCAGGCCTCGGACTTGGAGCCGTAGGTGATGGCGAGCTCGAGGTTGTCCAGCGTGGGGACGAGGTCCTTCATGACCTTCTCGGAGGCGTACTTCAGATGCTCGCTGTGCTCGCGCTCAAGACGCTTCTTGAAGTTTTCGAGTTCAGCCTGGGAGCGCATGCGGATGTCGAGGACAGCCGCCTTGGCCTCGTCGAGCCGCTTTTGGAACTCCTCGGCGGTCATGGGTTCAGGCTGCTCTTCAGCCTTGGCGCCGGCCTCGCCTTCGGCGCCGGCATCCTCCCCGTCCGCGCCCTCGTTCTGCGCGGCCTCTTCCGCGCCATCGTCCTGCGCGGCCTCTTCAGCCTGGTCTTTGGTCTCTTCTTCGGCCATGTCCTTCTTCGCTTCTTCTTTTTCCATGATTCGCCGTCCGCCTATGGTGACGGCGCCCTGCGCGCATGGCGCCGGCGCCGGAATAGTTGTGGTTGGTGTTTAGTGGTGCTGAGGGCCCTGCGGAACCGACAGGCAGCAGATTCCGCAAGCCTCCCCATAGATAGGCACGGCGCGCCCGCTGTCAAGGCGCGACCGGGCTTTTGCCAGCGGGAGCGCGGTCCCTGGCGCTAGAAGACGCTCGGAAGAATGCAGCGCGCCGACACGGCAACCTGCATCATGACCTGGGAGATGTCCTTCAGCGACTGCAGGCTCTTGGATTCCACCCGGGGCAGGACCATGATCTGGTCGCCTGCGCGTATCTCGCGGGTATCCGGGGTAACGGCGCCGTTGCGGTGCACCACGATCACCGTGTCGGGATCCGAGCGGCTGTTGAAGCCGCCGGCGCCTCGGATGTAGTCGTCCAGATCCTTCTTCGCGCTCCAGACCATGGCCTGGGGCATCACGACCTCGCCGGTCACGAGCACGACGTCGCTCTTTTCGGGCACGACGATGACGTCGCCGTCCTCCAGGGCAAGATCGCTGTCCCTGTCCAGCACGACGATGCCCTCGGGCTCGACAGCCTTGGCCCGCTCGACGAACTTGGCGATGCTCTCGGCCTCCTTGGCGCGTATGCCGGCTTCCTCGGCGCTCTGGGACGTGGCCGTCATGACCGTTTCCTCCAGGCGCCTGAGCGATTCCGCAATGGCCCGCTTCTGGCGGGCCGCCACGGACCTGCGCTTGATGTACATGGACTTGAGCTCGGCGCGCGCCGGATCGACGGCGATGAAGTTGACGACGTCGCTCAGATGGGCGCCTGCGCGCACGGGAAAGCGGGCTGTTCCCTTCACCGCGCCTTCGACCTGCACCATGATGGTGCCGCCGGCCACATCCGCAGAAAACTGCACCCTGTCGCCGTCTCTGAGATCCAGGGAAGCAAGCTGGGCAACGGGCAGGTAGGCGCTGTAGGGAGCGCCGTTGCGCGTGCCCGTCAGAGTGACGTGGGTTGCGCGCCCCTCAGGCTCCGCCAGGTCAGCAAGGGCGCGGCCCGTGACCCCGCCCTTCGGGAATTCGAAGACGGCTTCGTTGCGCACGCAGCCAACCGCCGTCACGGCCGGCCCCCTGGTGCCGACCACGACCGTGTCGCCGTCGGCGAAGCGCACCCCTTCGATCAGTCCCTTTCTAGCAAAGGGATAGAGATCAAAGGAGGCGATCTTCTGCCCCTGGCGCATAAGGCTGATGTCCCGGAAGCTTCCCTTGGGACTGATGCCGCCGGCCTTGTCCAGATAGGCCAGCACGGAATCCAGAGACGAGCCCTGGTAGCTGCCGGGCTTCGCCACGCTGCCGGTGACAAGCACCGTCACAGGCCGGCTGTCCAGCGGGGCAACGTAGATCTGGGAGGCGGCGTCGCCTCCTGCCAGCAGCTTGCTCTTCAGGGCGTCGGCTATCTTGGCATGCTCGAGTCCTGCCACCGGCACGGGACCAATGCCCGGCACGTCGAGGGCGCCGTCCGGTCCCACGGCAAGCGTGTCGTCGATGCTAACGGCACCGCCCCAGATCCTGAGGACGATGCGGTCGCCGGGCGCGCAGAGCGCCTGGGCCGGAGCCTTGGCAAAGCTGCCGCCGAAGAGGTTGGACGCAAAGGGCCTGGGAGCATCGGCTGCCAGAGCAGGCACCTGCCAGAGCAGGAGCAGGGTTGCCGCCAGCAGGCGGAACGCAAGGGACATGAAACACCTCCTGCAGTCCGGATTTCGTCCGGACTGCGCTTCAGGCGCAAGGAGCAAAAACGGGCAAAGGGGCCTGCAGAACGCCTATCTGGCTACGCCGGCAGGGGCTATGCCCTCCCCCCAGACCCGGGGGGCCATCTTCCATCCGCCATCCTTCCGGCAGATCACGACAACTTCGGCCTGGCTGGCGCGGGACACGGCGGTTCCGCGGCGACACTGCTCGCCGGCAGCCGAGGTGAACTCCTCCTCGAAGCGGACGTCCACAGGGCCGCCGAAGGCAGGATCATCGAGCTGCTTCGCCTCCCCGGGAGCGGCGTCGCGCAGGAAGGAAGCCACGGGGCCGAGCTGCGGCTCCGGCGGGGGCGCAGGCTGGGAGCTGAAGACGCAGGACTGCAGGAAGAGCAGGCAGGCAAAAGCCGGATAGAAGCAAAGACGCATGATCGCTTGTCCTCGGAAATGACTGGGGAGTGGCTGGGGAGTGGCTGGGAAAAGGAAAGGCATCCCGGCCGGCTGAAGAGGCGCCCCACTCAAACGCGGCTCTGGCCAGCGCAACGGCGTCAGCTGCCGGCAACCTCGAGTCCGAGATCCAGATACTTGGTCTTGAGGTCCTCCGGATCCCGGGCGATGGAGATGCGCTCCACGTCGGCGCAAGGCAGGGCGTCGAGCATGGCCTTGACCTGCGCGGCCATGTCCTGAAAGAGCTCAAGGGGTTCCAGCATGGATGCCGGACATATCTTGTAGAGGTAGAGGCACCTGTTGACGAGGACAAGAGGAAAAAGCCCGCAGGCCAGGGGACGAAGCGCCCTCTCAAGCCGGCAGCCGTCGGGGCCAAGGGCCTTGCAGCCCCGCCTGTCCAGACTCGCCGTGCGGCTGTCCAGCAGGTAGAAGTCGTCCGGCGTGCGCGCAGAGATCTGCCTGTCGAGCAGCGCCATGGGAAAGGGCTTCTCCTCGTCCTGCGGCCCGCAACAGAATCGGCACTGGGGACAGTAGTCGTTCACGAGCACGCCGTCCTCCAGGGCGACCTTGAGTCGAACAGGGAACATGCCGGTCCACAGCTTGCGGTAGTAGGCTTCGTCTTTGACGTCGTTGTCCATGGCACAGTCCTTGAAAAAGGCTCGTTGAAGCAGCTTGGCCCGGTGCGGCAATCCGGCCGGCGCCATCAGGAGCGATACCCGCAGGCAGGCAAAAAGACAAGCGCCAAAGATCTGCTGTCCAGCACCTTTTCTGACAGTAGAGTAGCAAGGCAATACATTGAAATAACATAATTTTTTTTGAAAAAGGTCGCACGCCTCTTCGGCTTGCCCCTGTCCTCCGGCATGATGCCGAAAGCTGTTCAAAGATTTTTGCTGGAAAAGGAAAAAAAAGCTTGCCAAAGGGGGACGCTTAGCGTAGAAGCATTTCTGCGCCGAAGTGGTGGAATTGGTAGACACGCTAGGTTCAGGGTCTAGTTCTGGCAACGGAGTGGGAGTTCGAGTCTCCCCTTCGGCACCAAATTTCGAAGAAGGGTTGCTAAGTCACTGCAACCCTTCTTCTTTTTTGTCCCAGGAAACCGGAAGCAGGGCGCAAAGGCCCTTTTTTGACCCCGTTCGCTTGCTACAGGAATAATGACTCTGTCCCGAACCTTGGGGGGCCCGGTCTCCAAGCGCCGCCCAATTGTGACAGTAACGCTGTCGAAAAGTGGCGTGCCGCTGGCGCTTCTGCCTCCGCTCTGGGGGATGGGAAGATGCGCCCGGCCTGCCCTGGGGACTGGACGGCACCCTTGCCGACGCCCTCCGCTCCGCTTCGCGATAAGGCCGGCAATGCAGCTGATCATGAAAACGCCGTCTTCCGCCCCGCCCTCCCCCTTGTAGGATTATTGGGCATCTAATTTCAAGAGGTTGGACGATTGTTTTATGATGAAAAATTAATAATCATAAAAAATATAAATTAACATTGTTTAATTTTGATTCTACCACTATTCATAAATATACTTATTTTTACACATAATAAATCATATAAAATCATTAATTGCGTATGCTGGTGTAGCAATTTGAATCGAATCAAACCATATATTTGCATTATTAAATTGTTGAATTAAACTATGATTTGCAAGTTGAGACTTAACCAATAAAGTGGTAACTTCAAACTCTTCAGCAATATCGTTCCACATATCTTCATTAGTATAATTATTATCTAGTCTATCTTCAATTAATTCAATTGGACATAACAATTCAGTCGCAAAAGCACTTTGGATTTTTTGACGTGCTGTTTTAGATGACGTTGCAGGAAGAACATTGTCGTCTGCTTCGGCAATAATTGCATCACATAGCATTCTCGCCGTCATGAAACGGATTGCTGTCGGATATTTCTTGTTAAGTATCACAGAATACTGATTTCTACCGAAGCTTACACCCAATGCAAAATCGCTGTTTTTTGTGAATTGATATATAATTTTTCCTTTGATGTTCCAATAATTTTGCACATTTGCTCCGGGAAAGTACACTTTCTATGCCATAGCTTCGGCGAAATTCATGCGCAAGAGCATATCCATATTCCCATGGCAAAAATTTATTCTCGTTTTATTTTTTGTATTTTCGCATTTCATATAAATTTTCTATGAATATATCTGTACCAATATTGTGATTCTTTAATCCATCTATTTCTTTTTCAACTATAGATTCTTTATATAACAATACTGACAATTCTTGAGTTGATTTTTCTCCAAAATACTTAGCCTTTTCAATTATTTTATTTATCTCTTCCTCTGGCCCTTTATCAATATTAAAACCAAGTTTTGCTTCTATTATTCTAAATATTGTCGCTTCTTTATCTTTTCTTTCATCTTGAATAAAATTCCATAGCAGACTGATATTTGAATCAAAATATTTATTATTACATTCATCAATAAATGATTCAATTGATTTTTTAAATGATTTTGCTGATATTAATTCAGAAAAAAGCGTATGATAAATAACAGATGCTCCATCCTCTCCTGTTGTCGGCAATGATGTAATGCGGATTATTTCTCCATCAGTTTGAAATCCAATTGATGGCCAACAATATCCATCACCTATCGCAGGAAGGAAATGCGACATTCGCCAGTCCGTAGATGGGACCAAAGGAGTCGGCTCCCATCGAAGTCGCCACCAATTTGAAACTATCCACCACGCTAGGGGATATGGTGCAAGTGCAACAGAGGTCTTTCTCAATCCATCAATGGTGTCATAATTATCAGTAAGATTTTTTCACAAAAAGTAATGGTTATATCCGTAGCAATATCTTCAATATCAATATTATCTTGATTTTGAATCCACTCTGTTTTAATAGCAAAATTGTTTTCCATTTCATTTTACCAATTTTTAATTATTTCCATATACAGAGAATCTCTTCTATCCATAGAAAAACCATGATATGTTCCTGCATACTGATCTAGTCTTGCTTCTAGTGGTATCTTATTGTCAAAAAGCGCCCAAACATTTCGTGGTCAGCCATTGCACATTAAAACACTGAAAAAACATGTCGTAATCCGTCTTCTAACAATTGTTGTGCAATATTTCTATTAAAAATTGCGACATCATCGCAAAGATTTTTTCTTGTTATTGCACATGATGGAGGAGTAAGATTGAAATTTCCATGATTTCTTTTATGAAGTGGATTGCCAACATATTTTGGATTGTTGCTGAGAATCTTTACACCTAAGGCTACATCATACGCAATTTTTCTATTATGTCTTTTTACTGGACATGTTAATTTTGCCATATTCAAATCTCAGTCGATAACACAAACACAATTATTGCTAATATACTTCAGCACTAAGATTTGTTGTTCAACAGCATTGTTGAGATGCAAAGGGCATCACGACGGCGGGACGCCTCAATCCAGTCCCAGTTCCTTGCGCACGAAGCTGACGCTGCAGGGAGCCATCCAGCCGTTGTCTGCCGCAAAGGCCGTCCAGAATTCCATATCCTTCACAAGCCGCTCAACAACGGGGCGCCAGGCCTTCAGGCCGACGGCCTGCTTCGGCATCTTTCCCCCCAGATAGGGGTTCGGCTCGCTGCACCAGCCTTGGTAGTACCCATCAGGCGCAAGCCGACGATCGACGGGAAAGACCCTGCGGAAGGCAGGCTTCAGCTTCTTGCCCAAGAGCTTCTGGAGACGCTCCAGATTGTCTCTGGCCCCGTCGCTGCACGGGCTCTGCATTTCCAGCCCCGTCTCGATGCGCTGCAGGAAGGCAACGCAGATCGGCCTGCCGTCCCGTCCAGGCGCTGTCAGGTACCAGCAGCCAAAATCGTCGCTGCCGTAGCCGGGGCCATGGGCGGGAACAAGATCCGGACAGTGCTCGAAGGCGCGCTTCAGCGGTCCCCATTGGCTCACGCTGAAGGTGTCGGCCACAAAGACTGGCTTCGCCTTTCCCTGCCAGACCTCATTGTCCAGCCTGAAGGAAGCGTCCTTGGCCTTATTGCCGGCTCCGCTGGCAAGGGCCACGGCAAACCACTCCTGGGCCACGACCTGGCTTTGCAGGCGTGCGGGATCCACGCCCTTGTCCCAGGACTGCTTCAGGCGCTTCTGCACCCGGTTCAGAGAATGCAGGCCGGCGTAGCGGGGAGCCTGGAGCATGGCAGAGGCGCACCGGCGCTCGCCTTCCCAGTCAACGAGCCGCAAGCCGACGATGTCCCAAAGCCAGACGGGATCGCGGTCAAAGACCCAGTAGACCCATTCGGGCCTGGCTTGGGGCGCGAGCATGTCGCAGACCAGGATGCGGCTTTGGGCCGAGTCCAGGGCCTGCACCTCGTAGAGCGAGAGGAGCGTGCCCTGAAGGGCCTTGACGTAGCGTCTGGCGTCCTCGTCGAGGTCAAGCTCAACATCAAGGTCAGGGTCAAGGTCAAAGGACTCCTCGCCGCTCTCCGCCCTCAGCACGTATTCGGCGCAGGGCATCGCGCTTCCGTCCTCCATCGGCACGCACTGCTCCGCCAGCAGCCATTCCAGCAGGCAGGCTTCGAACTTCTCCTGAAAGGCCATTGTCCGGTGATCGTCTGCTTTGGCCAGCCGCGACCACCGGCTGCGCGATCCGTAGAACTGATAGGTGAGCTCATGGCGATCGTCGAAGCCGTCGAGGAAAAGGAAAAAGTCCTCAATGCTGTACCTCTCGGCCACGCTGAAGGGAGGCCACTGCCCATCGTCGCGGAAGCCTTCGCCCAGAAGGGCGCCGTGCAAATCGCCGCGAACGCCGCCGAGCATGCGATCGAACTCCTCCAGTACATCGGCCATATTGAACTTGTTCTTCTTGCCTGCCATGACATCCTCCTTGTCGTCTCCTGCCGGCGACTGTGCCGGCGTTCTCTGCGTGCGCCATGCGCCAAGGTTCCAGCTTGGCTTTCGTCCGGCCGGAACCGTCCGCCGCGAAGCCAGGCGCCCTGCGCGACACGCGGCACCAGCATGCCTCCAGCAGCCGCGCGGGCAAAGCCATTCCCGTTCTCTGCGTCCTTCGCCAGCTCCTTTGCGACAGGGTGAAGAGGCTTCAGGCGCATAGCCGACCCGCGCCGGCCCGCCGAGGCGGCAGCCTTCGGCATGTCTGTTCCTGCCCCATGCCCGGCGAGGATCCAGCGGCCAGCGCCCTTCCTGCCAGGAGCTATCCCGCCCGGGATGCCCCCGCTGGCGGGCACGATATCCGGACAGCGCCCAAAGGCCTCCCGCATGCCGTCCCAGCCGGCCGCACAGCCAGCCAAAAACGCCGTCTCTGCCTTGCTCACCCGTCTCCCTGCGCCTTCTTTCCCCAAGCCTTTTTTCCTCAGCCTTCTTTCCCTGACCCTTCGGACCCCTGCTAGCGCTCGAGGCCAAGCTCCTTCCAGAGGAAGCCGAAGTCCACGGGCTGGCGCCCCTCGTTCCTTGCCCTGGCGTTTTCGCTGTTTTCTATGTCCTTCAGGAGCTCCACGACCTTTGCCTTCTGGGTCTTCAGCCTGGCCGCGTGCCGCGGCGTCCTGCCGTCCAGGGCAGGCACGGACATGTCCATCCACTGCCGGTAGTAGCGCTCGCTCACCTGTCGCAGCACCTCGCTCTCCACGTCGGGCGGAAGCCTGTTCGACTTGACTTCAGGACTCGGCCCCTCCTGCATACGGCGCGCCAGCGCATCCTGGATGCTCTCGACCGAGCGCGACGCATGCTTGGCCAGGCCCCCGGCACAGGCTTCAAGCATGGCCCTTGCGGCGTCCGCCCGGCCCTTGGCCATGCACTCGACGAGCAGGCCGTCCGGCTTGCGGAAGAACGTGGCAAGCACCCTGTCCATGCCGCCTTCCATGGCACCCCGCTCAAGCCAGGTCCAGCTCCAGCGGGGCGCTTCGCCGGAGCCTGCCTTGCGGTCATCGAACCTGACGTCTTCCCGCGAGGCCAGGGCATCCTTCAGGGCGTCCCAGTCGGCAACGCGGAACCAGTCCTTGACGAAGCAGACCTCCTCGTTCGAGCCGCCGACGACGAGGCGGGGAAGCGGCGCTTCCTCGTTCGGGCCGAAGGTCTGGTACAGCCAGGCCTGCAGGCAGAGCAGGCCCGCCATGCGGACGGGGTCTTCCGGATCCTTGTGCCTGGCATTGCGCACGAGCCATTTCTTGACCTGGCTGACCAGCCTGAGGCCGGCGCTCCTCTCGAAATCAAGCAGGCCCGTGCCCATGCGGCGAAACTCCCTGCCCGGCACGAGCCGCAGGCCGACAACGTCCCACTGCACCGCCACGTTTACGCCAGAATAGGTCTCGATCCACTCGGGACCTGTTCCGCCATGGACAAGCTCCTGCACCAGCATGCGCCCGGGATCCGTCTGCCGGACCTCGTAGAGGGACATGGCGCTTCCTTCCAGCGCCCGGATCCAGGCGAGCCCCTCCCGGGAAAAGGCAACGGGGCATTTGCGCAGGACAAGCCTGGCGAAGCCGGCATGCTTCGCGCCGCCGGCCAGATCAGGGGCTTCGGCGATCGCCCATTCGGCAAGCAGGGCGGAATGCATGAGGCAGTTCGCGTCGTCCTTGCTGTCCCAGGCGCTGTCGTACAGATCCTCTTCGCCGCGATAGAAGCAGTCCAGAATGCCGTTGCGACGCCGTTCGTCCTCAAGCAGCCAGCCAAGCGCACTGGTCGCGGCATTGTAGCGCTCGGCATAGGAAGACATGCTCATGCTCTCCTGCGCGGACCTGCCTGCTCCCGGCTCCTTCGCGAAGCAGCAGTCCCTGTACGCCTTTCCGCTGCCGCAGGGGCAGGGATCGGCAAGTCCTGTCTTGGACACGATCGAAACTCCTTGCTGAGTGTTCAGCCGGCACTCTGCCTTGGCAGCGCCGGCATGGCCTTGTTACGCGATGGCTTCCTCCAGTGCAACGGCGACGCCGGCACGGCCTGCGCAGCGCCCCTGCCCGCGCGGCCCGCTGGAAGCGCCGGCCTACAGGCAGGCAAAGCGCCCGTAGCGCACGACGTCCCGGTACATGGCAGGATTGGTGTCGCCTTCGGTGCTCACGACGAGCACGCGGGAGGCAGGGCCGAGGCCAAGCAGCGCCCGGTTTCCGGCCATGCTTTCGCGGGTCATGAGGTACTCGAGCGCGCCCATGGCGGACGCCCCCGACTCGCCGGAGACCACGGCCGGATCGCCGGACAGGGGGGCTGCCAGCAGGCGCATGCCGTTGGCGGCCACGCCCTCGCCAAGGGAGAGGGCACCTGCCGCATGGCTTTTGAGTATCTGCCAAGAGAGGGGATTGGGCTCTGCGCAGGCAAGGCCCGCCATGATGGTGTCCAGAGGGCCTGCCGAAGCATGTGGCAGGCCGTCGCCCTCCTTGAAGGACAGATAGTGGCAGCTGGCTGCATGGGGCTCGACGGTGCAGGCGACGGGCGCCTCGCCCGCAATCGCCGTGAAGAAGGCAAGCAGGGCGCCGGCAAAGGATCCCACGCCAGCCTGGAGAAAGAGGTGGGTCGGCAGGCCAAGGCCGGCCGCCTGCATCTGCTCCAGGCACTCCAGCGCCAGCGTCAAATAGCCCTGCATGATGCGCAGGGGGGCCTCTTCGTAGCCGGGCCAGGCCGTGTCCTGCAGGAGGATGCCGGCGCAGGCTTCGGCATGGCGGCTGGCCAGGCGCACGGTGTCGTCGTAGCCGGCGTCCGTGACCGTGCACTCGGCGCCGAGGGCGCGTATGGCGCAGACCCTGGCGCTGGCCGATCCCTTCGGCATGAAGACCTCGGCCCTGTGCCCAAGCTCCCTGGCCGCCCAGGCGACGCCCCGGCCGTGGTTGCCGTCGGTGGCCGTGACGAAGCGCAGCTGGCCAAGCCGCCGTCGTGCGTCGGGCGAGGCCACGCGCGCGGGGCTTGCCTCTTCCGGCGGGATGCCGAGCCGTTCAGCCAGGGCCAGGCCCATGGCGTAGGATCCGCCCAGGGCCTTGAAGGCCTTGAGCCCGAAGCGCCGGGACTCGTCCTTGACCAGGACGGAGCCAAGCCCCAGTTCCCGGGCAAGATGCGGAAGGCTGGCCAGCGGCGTCGGCTGGTAGGCTGCCAGGCCCCGGTGGAAGGTGCGCGTGCGCAGCGCGGCATCCATGCCGAAGGGCAGGCAGCACGGATCCACGCCGGCCTTGCGGCGCAGGGGATTCATGCAGAGCATGAGTTCGTCCATGGCGGGCCTCCTATGCCGGCCTGGCGGCCGTGACGACGGCGGACATGCTGGGGCTGTCCACGGCAAGGCGCACGTCGGCAAAGCCTGCGGCCTCGAGATCCTCCCGGATCTCGCCGAAGGTGAAGACCCTGCCCCCGCCCGTCTGCACAAGCATGTTGACGCCGAAGAGGGCGCCTGCCGGCGGCGCGGTGCGCGAGGCGTCCATGACGAAGTCGCGCACGGCGACAAGGCCGCCCGGATCGAGGCAGGCAAAGGCCTTGGCGAAGAGATCCCGGCTCTCCTCCCGGCTCATCTGGTGGATGATGGCGCTGATCCAGGCAAGCTGGAAGCCCTGGGGGAAGCCCCGCTTCGTGAAGTCGCCCTCGATGAGCTCGACGCGCCCTGCCATGGCCGATCCTTCGAAGCGCCTGCGGGCTGCGCGTATGCCGGCCGGCAGGTCGAAGAGGGCTGCCGAGGCCTGGGGCAGGCGGTGCAGGAAGGCTTCGGTATAGGTGCCGGAGGCGCCGCCGATGTCGATGAGCCGGAAAGAGGGTCCCAGGCGCCGGAAGATGCCCGCCTGCTCCAGCGCGTCCACGGTCTGCCCGGCCAGCCGGATGGCGATGGCGTTCATGGCCATGATGAAGGAGGCGCTGTCCTGCTCGGGGCCGAGGAAGCTCTCGAGCCCCTTCTGGGGCAGGCCGTCCCTGACGGCCCAGGCAAGCCGGGTCCAGCTGCGCTGGATGCACGCGCGGTGCCTGAGCATGGGGATGTAGGAGGCAGGCTCCCGGCTGTCGAGCAGCCGCTCGAAGCCCTGCGCCACGCTGTAGCGCGCGTCCTTCCCCACGCCCTCCTTGGCGAAGTAGCCAAGGGCGCAAAGCGCGTCCAGGAGCTGCTCCATGCCCCGCGCATCGCAGGCAAGGAGCCAGGCCGCCCGCTCCGCCGTCAGGCTTCCGCCGTTGGCGAGCACGGCCGTTGCCAGGTCCAGCTCCGCCATGGCTCCGAGCACGCAGGCCGGCTGGTAGCCGGCGCTCTGCTCCTCGAGCCTCGCCAGCAGGGAGGCGTCGATCCTGGCCAGCCGGGCGTCGCCGGCCGCGCCTGCGCCAGGCGGCGTGCCAGCCGCAGGCGCCGGTGCAGCCCTGTCCGCCTGCGGTCTGCGCGCGGCTTCGGCGGCCACGGCCTCGGGCCAGCGCCCGATGCCGAGGCGCTCCCACATGAAGCCGAGGTCCAGCGGCGCCGAGAGCTCCGGACGCCGGCACTTCAGCTCCTCGTTCTCCCAGGCCTTGAGATGCAGGATCACCCTGTCCCGGACGCTCTGCAGGCGGATGGCCTTGCCTGCAGTGCGGTCGCCAAAGCATTTGTGCCGCTTGTAGAGCATCCCCAGGTAGTGGCGGACGAGGAAGGCAACGGCGCGGGCCTCCGCACCGGCCCCGGCCGGCGGGTCGAGCAGGGCCATGGCCTCCCGCGCCCGCTGTGCCGGCAGGATCTCGATGTCGACAAAGCTGGCGTTGTCCCCGGCTCGCTGCCAGAGCATGTACTCGACCGCTACGCCGATGCCCTCGCCGGCCGGCACGACCTCAAGCGCCGATCCCCGGCGCTCAAGCAGGGCAACGGCCCCCGTCCGCCCCAGCCCTGCCGGAATGCGCCAGATCCACCGGCCGCTCCCGGCGCTTTCGATGTCCCGGCTCTTCGTCAGCACCGCCTCGAGGTTGGGCCAGCTGCCGACGCGGTAGGTGTCAAGCCGGGGGCGCGGCGCAGGCAGCTCCCCGGGGACGTGAACGGTGTCTTCTGCGCACTCGGCCTCGCCAGTCAATTTCTTGCCTCCGCACATGAGCCATACCTGCAGGATGAAGCAGTCTGCGATCCAGTCCTGCGGCGCGCGGCGCTTGCGCTTGGCGTTGCGCTTGAGCTCTTCGGCGATCTCCCTGCGCAGGGCAAGGCCTTCCGGCCGGCTGAAGCGCAGGGCGCCGTCAGCGGCACGGCGCCTGCCCTCCTGCCCGAGCAGGCGCAGACCGGCGATGTCCCAGCGCGCAAGGTCTGGCCAGACGCTGCCCAGGTCCACCCAGAAGCCCTTGTCGCCGGCGCTCATCATGTCGACCACCAGCGCCTCCTGGCCCGAGACCTCCTGAATCTCGCAGAGCGAAAGCCTGGTGCCGAAGAGCGACGACGCATAGCTTTTCGCCTCTGCGCCAAAGGGGAGATCCACTGGGCTGGGCATCCAGGAGAGCAGCCACTCGCCAAAGCAGATCTCCGCCGTCAGCTTCCTGTCCTGGTCCAGGGCCGCAAGAAGGGCATCCCGCCTGTCAAGACCGCCGTAGAAGGAGGCCTCCATTCTCGAGGCGAGCTCGCTGTCTTCCTGGAGGACGCGCCGCGCCGCCTCGGCGACGCAGGCCCTGCGCTCGCCGGCGCAGGCTTCGTGAGACGCGGCCGCGCACGCCTGCTTCCGGGCACCTGCGCAGGCTTCGGCAGACGCCGTCGTCGCGCCGGCAGGGGAAGCGCTTGCGCCTGCCGCCTGCCTGGACTTTGCCTCTGCCTTGTTCCTTGCCTTTTTCTTGGATCTCTTGCTTGCCATGGTCTTCCTCCCTGCCAGCGCCCTGCGGCCTCTGGCGTCTTGCCGGTCAGCGCCGCGTCGCGGCCTTGAAGGGGATGATGCGCGCCCTGGCGGGCTTGCCGTCCTGGCCGGCGCCGGCACCTCCGCCTTCGCTGGCCGAGGACTCAGGCAGCATGTCCTCGAGCTTGAACTCGCGCCACAGGAAGCGGAGATCCAGCGGCGCCGGCACGAAGGCGTCGCCGCGGCGCTGGAGCTCGACGTTTTCCAGCAGCTTCAGAAACTCGGCCACCCGCGCCTTGCCGCCGGGCTCGGCCAGCATCTCCTTTGCCATCATCTCGTCCAGGCAGTCCATCCGCGTGTAGAGCAGGCCAAGATACTTCCTGACGAGCCAGGCATAGCCCCACGAAGCCCTGTCGGCGGGAACCGGCAGAGGCGCCGGCTGCCAGTTCAGGCTGCTGGCCTGGCGCAGGCGCTCGAAGGACGCCAGCGGCGCGGGCTCTATGCCGATATCCGACAGCCGCTTCACGAGCGCCCTGAGCTGGTACACGGCCGGCGCCGCGCCCGCCAGCGCGTCCATCCACCGCTCGAGGCGGGCCGCAGGCACGCGGAGCCCGGGCGCGGCCTCCACGCTCCAGATCCAGCCGGCCCCCTCGCGGTCAAACTCAGGATGCCGGTCCAGCACAGCCTCGACCTTGTCCCAGGCAACCTCGCCAAGGGTTCCCTTGGCCTCCAGCGCCACTTCCTTCGGCATGGAGGGAATCTCGGGAAGCGCGGCCTCGCCATGGAACTCGCCGGCCAGATAGCCGAGCCAGCCGTGGACAATGCCCAAATTCTGCGCACGGAAGGGATCCTTGGGCCTCCTGCTCTTGGCGCCGAGGAACTTTGCCTTGAGCTCTCTGGCAAGCTTCATGCCAAGCTCCCTCGGCATGCAGCATATGCCCGGGGAAAGGTGCAGGCTTTGCGGCTCCCCAAGCAGCCTGATGCCGGCAATGTCCCACTTGAACAGGCCTTGGCCGGCGTCCTGGACGGCCGCCCAGACGGGCTTGGCCCTGGGCACGAGCAGGTCGAGCAGGAGCACCCTGTCCCCGCGTATTTCCTGGACTTCATAGAGCGACATCGCCCTTCCGGGGAACTCCTCCACGTAGTCGAACGCACTCCCGGAAAACTGGGGCAGGTCGTCTCTGGGCGCACCGGCGAGGGCGGCCGAGGGCTCGCCCGGCTTGGCCTGCGCGAGCACCCACTCGCTGAAGACCATGTCCACATGGGTCCTCTGCGCACTGACTGCCTGGCCGTCTTGCCGGTCTTGGCCTGCGCCGAAGTCTCTGCCGCCGTAGAAGGCCGCAAGCAGCTCGTCCCTCCGCGCTCCACGGACCAGCATGTCGGCGGCCGCACTGATCGGGAGCAGGCGCTCTTCAATGGCTTGCCTGAGCTCAGGATCCGCCATGAAGCCCTGCAGCTCTTTCAGGATTTCCTCAGGATTCCTGTCGCCAAAGCCTGCCTTCCTGCACATGGCCTTGAACTGGGCATTGGGCTTGACCAGGCAGCAGTCCCTGTACTTTTCCCCGCTGCCGCAGGGACAGGCGTCGTCGGGGTCGAAAAGAGGCATTGTCCTTCTCCTTGAGGGCGCGTCCGCACGGAGCGCCGCGCCTGCGTGTTCTTCGTTCTTTCAGTTCCGGGGCCTGCGTTCCAGCATGGCCCCCACGTGCTCCGGGCAGCGCAAGGGGCTCAGCGAAAAGGTCCTGGCGTCCCGGCCCCTCCTGGCCTCGGCGTTTCCGAAACGCTTGAGCCATGCCGCGTCCCCGGCGCCGGCCCAGAGCCGACGCGCGGCATCGCCGGCGAAATCTGCCAGCGGGGCGCGGCCTTGCCCCGCAGCCTGGACTTCGCAGAGCGCAGGCCGGGGCCCGGCACGGGATTTGCCATGCCGTCTCCTCCCTATCCCGCCTGTCCGCCCTGAAGCATGCCCATCCAGATGCGCAGGACAAGCCGCTCGGCCAGCCTCGCCCTGTCCCCGCAGCCAAGTTCGGCGTCCTTGGCGAGCTCCTGGCGGACGGCCTGGAGCACCTGCATGCCCGTGCCCCTGGCAAAGGCGAGGACGCCCAGGGCGGCCTCGTCCCTGCCCTGGCGGCGGACGACGCGAAGCCCTGCCACGTTTCCGGCGGCAAAAGGGGCGCGCGCAAGATCCACGGCTATCCAGAAGGGCTCCTCCTCCGGCTCCAGCAGGCGCTTGACCCGCATCCTGTCCCCGCCAAGCTCAAGCACGTCGTAGAGGGAGAGCGCCGTGCCGGCAAGGGCTGCGACGTAGTCCCGGCCGGCCCGGGAAAGCCTTGGCCCGCCCTCGCCGAGAACGAGCTCGGCCGCAGAGAGCGTTCTGTCCTTCAGCTGGACGCGGGGCTGGGAGAGAGCCCATTCGTCGAAGAGCCTGAGGCACTCGAGGGCCGCGCCCTGCGGCATCCTGGCCAGCCTGGCGCCGGCATCAAGGCCGGGACCGAAGAAGCCCTCGCTTAAGGAAGCGGCCATCAGGGGACTGCGGGCACGCAGCCACGCGCAGGCCTCATGGGCGGCCCGCTCGTCTTCGGCCCGCGCGGACTCCTGCGCCTGCAGGCGCATCTCGGCCTCGCGCCTGCGCTTCAGACAGCACTGCTTGTACTTCTTCCCGCTCCCGCAGGGGCAGGGATCGTTGCGGCCAACAGCACCCATGGCGCACCTCCTTGCCGTTGCGCGTGCCGTCTTTCCGGCCGGGAAGCGGCCGGCCGGCGCGCCGGCCCTGCCATGCTACACAAGGGCGCGCCAAAAGTCTCGCCCAGAAGCCTCATCCTCTGTCCTCTCCCCTTCTGCTCTGCCGAGAGAGGCGGCCGCAGAGGACGCCCGGATGCCGGCCCTTGTCTGGACTCCTTTCCAGGCAGCTGGCCACAGGAAAGGCCGGCCGCCCCGCCATCCGCTCCGGAGCGCAGGAGCGGCATAGGGCGCTACCTGCCGGACGCCAGCATTCCCGCAGCCCCTTCCACCGTGCCGATGTACATGGCAAGGGTGTCGTCCTTGAAGAGCGTCAGGACGTAGGCCTTTTCCTTGCCAAAGGGCTTGAGCAGGGCGCCGAGGGGAGCCTTGGGCGAGGCCTTCCCCGCCCGGCCTGCGCTCTTGGACGCCTTTTCGGGCAGAAAGAGCACGTGCAGCGCCGTCTTGCCTTCGTCCGACCACTTGAGCATGGCCGCGACGGCGTCTTCACTGCTCTGCTCCGCCGGCAGCCCAAGCAGGCTGTCGATCTTGCCGCCGCTTTCCACGGCGGCCGGCACAAAGCCCTTCTCCCCCATCGTACCTATAAACGTGCTGACAAGGCTGTTGTTCAGCTCGCCCTTGAGCGTGGCGTCCTTCACCCGGCCCTGCGCCGCGCGGACAGTGGCGGCAAGCCTGCAGCCGTCCCAGTCAACCGTGCCCTGCAGCGCCGTTCCCTTGGCCTTGAGCTTCAGCCGGGCGAGGCTGTCCACGCCCGCGCCGGGGACAAAGCTGTCCAGCGTCGCCTCCGGCGGCGCCGCAGGCGCCGGGCCAGCCGTTCCGAACACGAAAAGAGCCATGGCCGCCAGCATCGCGGCCGCCATCTTGGTTAACGCATGCATATGCATCTCCTTTATCCCTGGCGTTGTCTTGAATTCCATCAGGGCCAGACCTGCCTGCCTTGCCAGGCATGCAGACGGGCGGCTGGGGTGAAGGCGCCGCGCACGTCCTTCAGTCCCCGGCGCAGGCTTGCGCAAGCGGCACGCGGCCTTGCTGCACCGCGCGCCTTCTGCCAGCTTCCTCCAGCCATGTTTCCGTCCCTGCCGGGCTTGCCGGCGCGGGGAGCCGCGCACGCGCGGCAGGCCCGCGGAAGCTTCCGCCTCAGGGCGTCCCGCTGGCAGGGCGCATTGCCCGCCTCTCTTCTAAGGAAGCACTGATAAAAAGCTTTTTTCAGCGACATAGCTCAGCTAACTCCTTGAAATATCGAGGGGTGGTCGAGCCGATGCCGAATTGTTCAGCGTATCCCTAACGCCAAAGGGCGCCGGCACTCAACCGCCAGATCGCGGGCAGGCGCACGGACGGCCCGGCACGGACAACTCGGCACGGCTGCGACGAAGGGACGCGGGAAACGGCAGGACGGCGGGCAGCCTGTCTTTGCGTCCTGGACCGGAAGCTGGTAGCATGCCTTCGGCCTGGACGATGCCGTCCAGGCGCACGCGACGCGCTTTCCACGCGCCGCTTCTGCTATGCGCCGCTCCTGCTCCCTGCCTGTGCGGAAGCGGGGCCTGCAATGGCCCTGAGGTCCGGCGTTTCCAGCTCAAACGCTTGCCGGCACGCGTTCCCTGCCTCCGGCCAGGCGCTTCGGCTTCCGGTCCGCACGCGCGGAGCCCTCCGCCGGGATGCGCCTGCAGGGCCTGCCTGGACGCGAACGCCCTTTCGGCGAACCCGCTTTTCCTGACGCGCTTCACCGAGGATCCGTCCCCTGCCCGGCGGAGCGTGCGGGCGGCACGCCCCAGCATCGATGCGCCAGCATGTCCCGCAAGCCGGCAGGCCGCCGGTGAAAGCGCAGGTGCGCGGGGAGCAGGCTCGCCGATGCCCCCGGCACGTGCGCCCCGCCCCCGGGCGGCGACGGTGCACGCCTAGGCGCCGTGGCGGGCACGCCAGGCAAGAGCAGGCTATTGCGGCATTTTTCCCGAGCTCAACGCTGATCGCAGGTCCCCATGAACCTTGAACGCTTCGCCCTCCGCCGGCGCCTCGTCGACTTCCTCTGCCAGACAAGACCCGAGCTGGTGGAGCGGATGAAAGCCGCGCGCCAGCTCGCCCCAGGCGGCGCCACGCCCTACCACATGGAAGACGGCGTCTGGACGCACGTCATGCTCGTTCTCCAGGCGGCCCTCGAGCGGGAGGACTTCAGCCTGGCCGACATCCTCTGCGCCCTCGTGCACGATTTCGGCAAGCCCGCCACGGCAAGGCTGCAGACAGGCCGGGACGGCCTCCCCCGCATCTCCTTCTACGATCACGGCCCCCGGGGCGTGCAGGAGGCGCTGGACTTCCTGCTGGACTGCCAGAAGGCCTTCCGCGTCAGCGATGCCGAGATCTGCGACATCTGCTTCTGCGTCTCCAAGCACATCGACTTCTACAGCCTCGACGGCTGCGGCCAGGCCGGCTTCTTCTGCAACGGCAGGCGCAGCCTCCTTGCCATGATGGCGCGCCTCTTCTTCTGCGACGTCTCGGGCAGCGTCATGGATCCCTTGACCGACGCCTTCAAGGACGATCTCGCGCTGCTCCTCGACGTGCAGGCCAAGATCGCCGAGATCCCCCTGAACTTTCCCGAGCGCATGCCGAAGCCCCCGCTCCTGCGCTTCGTCTGCGGGGCGCCGGGGCCTGCCATGGACGCCTATCTGGCCTCGCTTGCCTGCCCTGTCGTCAGGGAGACGGAGGTGCGCCGCGAGCTCTTCGAGCGCCGCTTTGCCAGGAAGGGCATTCCCCTTCCCCGGCGCTTTGCCGGCCTCTACGAGGCCACCCGCCCGCTCGACGCCGCGCCCCTGCTGCTTGAGCGCATACGGCGGCTCGAGGGCGAGCCCGAAATCGCCGTTGCCGGCATCCTCGCCACGCGCAGGGCGCGCTCCGGCCTTGCCAGCTTCCTCTCGCGGCACCTCGAGAAGGCCGCCTTTGCCTGCACCTACGTGCTGACGCCCACGGAGGGCCAGGAGGCGTTTCTGGCAGGCGCGGCCGGCGCCAGGCTTGCCAGCGCCCACGACTTCCAGCACCTGCCCTGCCTCTTCCAGGAGCCGGCTTTCGCCGAGGCGGACATCGTGCTTGCCAGGCCGCCGGAAGTGGCCGCCGCCCGCTAGAGCACGAAGCGCCAGACCAGGGTGGCGAGCAGGCCTGTCAGGACGAGATAGAGCAGGCTTCTGACGGCGCGGGCGCCGACGCGCACGGCCAGGCGCACGCCGAGGAGGTTGCCGGCAATGCTGGCCAGGGCCAGCGGCGCCCCGAGGGCCCAGACGACGGCGCCGCCGGCGGCAAAGCCGGCCAGGGCGCCCGCATTGGAGGCGAGGTTCATGGCCTTGGCCGTGCCCGAGGCCCGCACGAGCCCCATGCGCAGCACAAGGTGCTGGGCCACGATGAAGAAGCTGCCCGTGGCGGGGCCGAAGAAGCCGTCGTAGGTGCCGATGGCCAGGCCGATGAGGGCCGCCTTGAGCCAGAGCCAGCGTTCGGGAAGCGCCCCCTCCCGGCCCCGGAAGCGCGTGCCGAGGGAGACGAGAAAGCCCACGGGCAGGAGGAAGACGAGCAGCTTGCCGAGCAGGACGCTGTCGACGAGCAGGGCGAGCCAGGAGCCGAGGGCGCCGCCGAGGAAGGCGGCAAGGCTTCCCCAGGACGCCACGCGCCGCTCCACGAGGCCCTTGCTGGCAAAGGAGCAGAGCGCGGCCAGGGAGCCCAGGGACACGGCCATCTTGTTGGTGCCGAGGGCCAGGTGCGGAGGCACCCCGCAGAGCAGGAGCACCGGCAGCGTGACAAGGCCCCCGCCGCCGGCGACGGCATCGACGAAGCCGGCCGCAAAGAAGGCCGCGCAGGCAACGAGCACGGTGGCAAGGGCAAGTTCCATGGGAGATCCTCAGGCAGGGCTGGCAGAGCCGGGGCCGCCAGGCGCCGCAGACGGCAATGCCGCACGGGGCAGGCCCCGTGCGGCATTGCGCAGAACAGACGTGCAGATCGAGCGCGCAGAACGGGCGCGCAGAACGGGGGAAGCCGCCCCCGGCTAGACCAGATGGCCGAGCAGTTCCATGCGCTCGCCGGGCAGCAGCATGATGGGCGGAATGTCGATGAGGGTGTAGCAGCCGTACTGCTCCATCTCGTGCAGGTGCACGGCGGCCCTGGCGCTCGCCACGAGGATCTGGGCCGTCAGCGCGGGGTTGTCGATGCGCATGTCGAAGCGGATCTGCTGGTTGCAGGCGCCGCCGGAGGCGCCGATGCGCTCCATGAGCACGCCGTGGGAGGCATCGGCCACCATGCTCAGGGCATCGCTGTCCTTGACCTCGGTGACGGTCAGGGGATCGGAGGCGAAGTAGGGGTCTGCCTTGATGGTCTTCTCGACCTGCTCAATGCTGTAGCCTTCCTTGAGCACGACGTAGACGTGGCGGGAGTGGCGGCCGCCGCCCAGGGGGATGGTGATGGCCGTGGCGTCGGCCACGCCCTCCATGGCGCGCACCGCAACGGAGTGTCCCATGGAGCGGCCGCGCCCGAAGTTGGTGAAGGTGGTGCCCACGGGCACCATGGCCTGGAAGAGGGTGCGCTGGATGGAGTCCGTGCCGGGATCCCAGCCCGCGGCCGTGACGGCCACGGCATGGCCCTTGCTCGCCTCTTCCTCAAGGGAGCCCACGACTTCCACGATGCGGTCGTGGATGTCGAAGCTGTCGACGGTGCAGAAGCCGCGGGAAAGGAGCTCGGCCGCCGCGCCGGGCACGCGGCGGGACGGCAGCCCGAGAATCACGACGTCGGGCTTGCCGGCGTGGGCCAGCAGGTCGTCGAAGCTCGGGAAGTCGGGCACGCCGCGCAGGTCGTAGGGCGTCTTGCCGACAGAGGCGGGACGCCGCACGACGCCGATGCACTCGCCGTCGGGGACGACTTCGAGCGACTGGATGACATTGCGGCCGATGTTGCCGAGGCCAAGAACTGCTGCTTTGAACATAGGGATATACCTCGCTGCGGGGGGGAAGCGCGCACGGCTCGGGGCGCGTCCATTGCGGGCGGGCCGGAAGCGCCGGACCGGGGGTGGAACGGCCCCGCCCAAGGCCCGGGAGGCTTCGCCAGCCCCGATAGAAAAGCCTTGAAAAGCTAGCAGAACATCCCGCGCCAAGCAAGATGGGCGTTGCGCCATCGCGCATTCCAGCGCGCCGCAGGCCGCCTGAAGCGGCAGTCTCTTCCGGACGGCCTGCGCGCAGAAGGCGGCGCTTCTGCTCAGGCGAGGCTGGTTTTGCGGTCCCTGACCCAGTAGAGCAGGCCTTCGGGCCGCATGGCCTCGACCAGTCTGTCCTCCGCCTCGTCGCTCTCGCCGCGGCAGCGGATGGAGACGATACGCACGCTCCCCTTGAGGATGGAGAGCACGGAGAGCAGACGCATGTCGTGCGCCACGATAAGGCTGATGAGCCTCCTCAGCTCGCCCGGCTTGTTGGACACCTCGAAGGCGAGCTGGACGCCCGGCTGGTGGACGCCGGTGATGCTGACGAGGCTCTTGAAGATGTCCCGCTCGGAGACGATGCCGGCAAGCCTGCCGTCGTCGTCCAGGACGGGCATGCAGCTGACCCGCTTTTCCAGCATGGCATCGGCCGCGATCTCGATGGTGTCGTTGATGTGGGCGCAGACGGGATCCTTCGCCATGCAGTCCTTGACGCGGGTCTTGTCGAGGATGTCGATGGCCTCGATGTACTCGTAGCCCGTCTCGCCGGCGGGACTGTACTTCTCGATGTGGCTGCGGGCAAGGATGCCGACGACGCGGTTGTCCCCGTCGACGACGGGCAGCATCGAAATGCCGTGAGTCTGATACAGGGCCCTGCACTTGAGCAGGGAGTCGCCGGGACTGACCGTGACGACGTTCTTCGCCATCCAGTGCCGGATGAGCATGGCTTCCTCCTTCAGCGCCTTGGCGCCTCGCTAGATCTCCCGGTAGGGGGCCTGGCCCGTTTCGTAGTAGTCGTCGCCCGAGGCGTCGATGACGACGATGGCCGGGAAGTCCTCCACCTCCATGGCAGCCACCGCCTCGGGACCGAGCTCAGGATAGGCGAGCACAGTGTACTTGCGTATGCTTTTTGAAATCAGGGCGCCGGCGCCGCCGACGGCGGCCAGGTAGGGCACGCCGTGCCGCTTCATGGCCTCGATCACCGCCTCCTTGCGGTAGCCCTTGCCAATCATGCCCTTGAGGCCCTCTTCGAGCAGGCGCGGGGTGTAGGCGTCCATGCGGCCGGATGTCGTGGGCCCGGCCGCGCCAATGGCCTGGCCCGGCTGGGCGGGGCTGGGGCCGACGTAGTAGACGACCTGGCCCTTCAGATCCACGGGGAGAGGCTCTCCGCGGTCGAGGGTTTCGACCAGGCGCTTGTGGGCCGCATCGCGGGCGGCCAGGATGGTGCCGGTGATGAGCACGCGGTCGCCGGCCCGCAGGGAGCGGGCGGTCTCGTCGTCGAAGGGGGCGCGAATGCGCTTCGCTGCTTCCGCCATGGCGCACCTCTACAGCACCGCCTGCGCGTGGCGGGCGGAATGGCAGTTGATGTTCACGGCAACGGGCAGGGAGGCGATGTGGGTGGCTGCCCACTCCACGTGGACGGCGATGGCCGTCGTCCTGCCGCCAAGGCCCTGGGGGCCGATGCCGGTCTTGTTGATCATGGCCAGGAGCTCCTGCTCGAATGCCGCGTAGCGGGGATCGGGGTTGGCGCTCTCGAGGTCGCGGGCGCAGGCGCGCTTGGCCAGCTCCGCGCAGAGCTCGAGGTTGCCGCCGATGCCGACGCCCACCACCATGGGCGGACAGGAGTTGGGGCCGGCGGCCTTGACGGCGTCGAGCACGACCTGCTTCACGCCCTTGATGCCGTCCGCCGGGACGAGCATCTTCACGACGCTCTTGTTCTCCGAGCCGGCGCCCTTGGGGGCCAGCCGCAGCACGAGCCTGTCGCCCGGCACGATGCGCACGTGCAGGACGGCGGGCGTGTTGTCGCCGGTGTTTTTGCGCTCGAAGAGCGGCTCGGCGACCGACGACTTGCGCAGGTAGCCTTCGACGTAGCCCCTGCGCACGCCCTCGTTGACGGCGTCCTCGAAGGCGCCGCCTACAATGTGCACCTCCTGGCCCACGTCGGCGAAGATCACGGCGAGGCCCGTGTCCTGGCAGAGGGGCGTCTTCGTCGCCTTCGCAATGCCGGCATTGTCGAGGAGCTGCTGGAGTATGTTCCGCCCCACGGGGGAGGGCTCCGCGGCCTGGTGCGCCCTGAAGCTCTCGACCACGTCTTCAGGCAGGATGCAGCAGGCCTCGACGGCAAGCTTCGCCACCGCTTCCGCTATGTCTTTGCACTCGATTTCTCTCATGTTCCACTCCGAAGAAGATGCTTGGCGCCCTGCTGTCGCCGGGCCCGACGGCTTCTTGTACACCATTCGGGCCATGGGTAGGAAGAGCCGGCGCGGGGACTGCCGACCGGGGCGGGCCGGCCGCGCCGCATTGACATCGCAGCGGATTTTCCCTGTAATGCCTGCCCGCTGCGCCCCTTTCCGTCCCCTTCCGCCTGGAGCGGCGCCAGCCGGATCCCCGCCCGGCGCGCCCCCAGCAAGGTTGAAGCCCATGCCCCAGCATTCCCCATCGCACCTGAAGAGCGTCTACCGGACCTACGCCGGGCTGCTGCTTGTCTCCGTCTGCGTCTACTGCCTGATGTACGCGCCCCAGCCCATGTTCAACAGCATCAGCGCCGAGTTCGGCACGGACAAGAGCCAGACGGCCATGACGGTGGGCGTCTTCATGCTCTGCCTCGCCGTGACGCCCCTCTTTGCGGGCATGCTGCTCTCGCGCATAGGCCAGCGGGCCGTCCTGCTCGGCGCCTGCTCGGCGCTTGCCTGCGCGAGCGCGGCCACATGGTTCGCGACGGACTTTGCCGGGCTCATGGCCCTGCGCAGCCTGCAGGCCGTCTTCGTGCCCTTCGCCCTCACGGCCGTCATGTCGAGCATAGCCCAGCTCTTCCGGCACCTGGCCCTGGGGCGGGCCCTCGCCGGCTACGTCACGAGCAACCTCGTGGGCTCCATGCTCGGGCGCCTGGGCGGCGGCTGGTGCGCCGAGCTCTTCGGCTGGCGGCCGACGCTGGCGGGCATAGGCATCCTCTTCGCCGTCGCCGTCCTCATGCTGCTGGACGCGCCCAAGTCCTCCCAGGGAAGCCATGCGCACCGCATGCCGAGCTTCCGGGACGCGGCCGCCATCTTCCGCACCCCCTGCGTGCCCAGCCTCGTCCTCGTCGAGGGCTGCGGCTTCTTCGTCTTCGCGGCCGTGGGCAGCCTCATTCCCTTCCGCATGCTCGAGCTCGGCCAAGGCGACTCGGAGAGCCTCATCGGCCTCATGTACCTCGGCTACATGGTCGGCTTCTTCGCCAGCTCCTGCCTCGGCTTCCTCAAGCGCCTCTTCCGCACCACGCCGCGCCTCATCGCTGCCGGCTCCCTGCTCTACATGCTCTCGGCGGCCTCCATGGCAGTCCCGAACCTCTGGGTCCTGTTCTCGGGCATCTTCTTCATGACCTTCGGGGAGTTCGTGGTCCACGTCAACATTCCCGGCATCGTCAACCGGCTCACCGAGCGGCACGACAGGGGCATGGTCAACGGCCTCTTCCTCTCCTGCTACTACTTCGGCGGCGTGCTCGGCACGCTTGTGCCAAGCTTCGCCTACACCCGCTTCGGCTGGACGGCCGCCTACGGCACCATGCAGGCCATGCTCTGCCTGGCCTTCCTCGTCCTTATGTCCCTGCGGGCAAGGCTTCCCGAAACGCGCTGAGGGCGGCCGCAGGCAGGCGTCCAGCCCGACAGGCGACGAGCGGCCAGACAAGCGAAACGCCGGCCGGGACGCTCTCCCAGCCGGCGCACATGGACGCTTTTTCAGCGATGCCGCGCTTCGGCTACTTCAGCGGGGGAATGCGCAGCACCTGGCCGTCGTAGATCTTGTCGGGATCCTTGAGCATGGGCTTGTTGGCCTCGAAGATCACGGTGTACTTGGGGCCCTTGCCCTTGCCGTAGTACTTCTCGGCGAGCTTCCAGAGGGAGTCGCCCCTGCCGACAGTGTGGTACTGGCACTCGTCGGCGGGCTGCTCGATCTTGACGTCGTCGGTCTTCACGGTCGCAATGCCAGCCTTGTTGCCGACCTGGAGCACGGCCTTCTCAAGGGTTTCCTGATCCTTGGCCGTGCCCTTGAGCACCACCTGGTCGCCTTCCACCTCGACCTGCAGATCCTTGGTGTCGAGGCCGAGTTCGTCCAGATTCTTCTTCAGGTCCTCGGCATTGGCCTTGCCGCCGCCGAAAATCTTCTCGCCTGCCTCTTTAAAGAAGGAAATCAGTCCCATAGCGCAGTCTCCTTGTCAGAGCGGTTAACACGGGCGTGCTTGCATTGCAGCAGGGCGGAAGCTCGTCTTCCGCCACGATCCGAAAGTATAGAAGTTCCCGGCAAGACGCAAGCAGCCGCCAGGTCTTGGCGGTCCTGGCGAGCCTGGGGGGGGACTGGCGAGCCTGGCTGGCCTGGCGTCCCGGCAGATTCCGGTTCCCCGGCGCGGCGCGCCCAGCGTCACTTGACGCCCTCGAGCTCGAGGATGATCTTCGCCTGCTCCACGCCGTGGGCCGCGGCCTTCTTCAGCCACGCAATCCCCTCCCGCCGGGAGAGGCTGGGCGCCTGGCCCGTCACGGCAAGATTGCCGGCCATGTACTCCGCGTGGGGCATGCCGGCCCTGGCCGCCGCCAGAATCCGCTTCAGGGCGGCCATCTTTTCCTCGCGGCTCTGGGCATAATGCCAGCGGACATGCCCAAGCTCGAACGAGGCCCAGGCGTCGCCGAGGTCGGCGGCCCGCTCGAGCCAGCCGCCTGCCGGAGCATCCTCCACGCAGCCGACGCCGTGCTGATAGAGCTTGCGGGTCAAGCCGATCACGGCTTCGGGCAGATCCTGCTCCGCCGCCTTGTACAGCCAGAACATGGCGTCCCGTTCGGCAGTTCCGCCCTGAAAGCCGTTCACCGGCTCCACGGCCTCGCCCCGGGCAGCCCTGTCTGCGACCTCCCGGTAGAGCTGGCAGGAGAGATTGTACTGGGCCTCGGCAGAGTCCTGCTCGGCAGCCTTTTCAAGCCACTCGCGGGACTTGGCGGGATCGGCCTGGCAGCCCGTGCCGTTGAGCAAAAGCAGCCCCATGTTGGCCATGGCGTCGACGTGGCCCAGCTCAGCCGCCTTTTCGCAGGCGCGGAAGGCCTCGGCATCGTCCTTCGGCATCCCGAGCCCCTGGATCGCACAGGAAAAGAGGCCGAACCAGCCCTCGGCAGATCCCTGCTCCGCAGCCCTGCGGTACCACGCGGCCCCGGCCTGCGCATCGAGCGCGCAGCCCGCCCCCTGCAGGCAGGCCTTGGCCATGAGGCACTGCGAGGCCGCGTCGCCCCCTTCGGCCGCCTTCCTTGTCTCGGCAAGCGCCAGGGAGCCCAGCCCGCGCTCGTCCTTCCCGCGGAAGCGCCCGGCAAAGGACGAGCAGCCCCGCTTCCTGTGCTTGGCCCCCTTGCCCTTGCCGACCTGGATGGAAATCTTTCTGCTGCCCATGGCATCCCCCTCTTCCTGACGTCTGCCGCGGCCCCGCGGCGGGAGGGACTGTAGCAGAGACGCTGCCAGAGGACCAGACGGGAAGCCGGACCAGACGGGAAGCCGGGACGGTTCGCCAGGAGAGGAACAGGCTGGCAGGACGCAGAAACGCGTCTGGCCGGCAGGGGATCCCCCAGCCGGCCAGATGCGGAAAAGGCGCGGAAAAGGCGCGCAGCGGCGCGCGGCGGAAAAGGCCCTGGCTAGGCCGCTTCCGCCTCGGGCAGCCGGCCCCTGAGGTCGTGGTCGGTCATGGCGCAGACGCAGGAGTCGGAGAAGACGTTGACGCAGGTCTCGATCATGTCGATGACGGCGTAGATGGGCAGGATGACGCCCATGAGGTCCACGGGGACGTTCATGGAGGCCATGAGGGAGAGGGTCAGGAAGTAGCAGCCCATGGGGACGCCGGCATTGCCGACGGCCGCGAAGACGGCGACGCCGAGCCAGACTATCATGGTGCCGGCGGAGAGCGCGATGCCGGCGTTCTGCATGAGGAAGAGCGAGGTCACGAGGATGAAGGCCGCGCAGCCGTTCATGTTGATAGTGGTGCAGATGGGCAGCACGAAGCGGGTCACGCGGCGGTCGAGGTGCAGGTTGCCCTCGGCGGAGGCCATGGTGACGGGCAGGGTGCCGGCGGAACTCTTGGAGAAGAGGGCCACGGCGAGCGCCGGGAACATGCCGCGCCAGACGCGCAGGGGGGAGACGCCGCGAACGAGCAGGAAGAGGGGCAGCACCACGAAGAACTGGAGGAGGTTGCCGCCGATGACGACGGCCGTGTACTGGCCGAGGGCGCCCACGATGATGCCGGCCTCGATCTGGGAGACGAGCTGGCCCGTGAAGGCCATGATGCCGAGGGGCAGGACGGCAAGCAGGGCGCCGATGAGGGTGAAGAGCAGCTCCTGCATGCCGTTCACGGCCTTGAAGAGAATTTCGCGGTTCTCGGTGCGGGGCATGAAGGCGATGCCAAGGCCCACGGCCGCCGCGATGAAGAGCACGGAGAGGACGTTGCCGCTCACGAAGGGCTGCAGAATGTTGTTGGGCACGACCGAGAGGAAGTGATCGTAGTAGGAGAGCTTGCCGAGATTTCCGGGGATCTGGCCGGCGCCGCCGGCGGCCGGGATGTTGGCGGGGGCCACCCAGACAAAGAGGGCAAGCGCAACGGCGGCGGCTGCCACGGTGGTTGCCAGCGTGTAGACGACGGCGCGGGAGAAGATCTGGCCCGTCTCCCGCTTGGCGCCCAGCGAGGCCAGGGTGGTGATGACGGCCAGGGCGATGACGGGCACGGCGACGAACTGGAAGAGCCTTGTGAAGACCGTGGCGATGAAGTTGAAGAGCTCGTTGATCCAGGGCACCTGCAGATAGCCGAGGAAGGCGCCGGCGACCATGGCGGCAAACCACAGGACGACCTTGCGCAGATGCTTCTGCTTGGCCGTCTCGTCCAGCGACTGCCGGGTGATTTTCTCGAGATGCTCTCTTTCTGTGGACATGGGGGGAATCCTCTTCGTAGGGCAATAGGGTGCGGCCCCAGGCTCCCGTTCCGGACGCCGCAGGACGTCGCGGGCGGACAGGTGGACAATCGCCTCCAGCTGGGGCAAAACTTTGCTCAACTTCTTAAAAGACAGCGCCTCCGATTGCAATGCCGCAAATTCGTCGGCCAAGGAGAATGCCATGTTCCGGCCTGTCCTTCCCGCCCTCATTCTGCTGGCCTGCCTCGCGGCCAGCCTTCCATGCCAGGTCCATGCCGAAATCAGGCTCGACGGCGTCGCCGTCACGCTTGAGCTTTCCCGCGAGGACCGCGTCGTCGTCACCGAACGCCTCGAAGCCTTCGCCGATGCGCCCAAGGCCAACCACGGCCTGTTCCGCGTCATTCCCCTGAAGCCGCGCTTCAAGGAGCGCGAGCGCCGGCATGTGCAGTTCCGGATGCTTGCCGCCTCCATCGACGGCAAGCCCTGCCCTGCCAACGATCTGGAATGGGGCGACGGCCAGGTCAAGGTCTACCTGCGCGACAGGGACGCCTGGCTTGACGTGGGCCCGCACGTCTTCGAGTTCACCTACGAGACCACCCAGCAGATAGGCTTCTTCGAGGGCCAGGACGAGCTCACCTGGAACGTCACCAGTGCCCATCAGGCAGGACGCCTCCCCGTGCCGAAGGCCAGCTGTCTTGTCATCCCGCCCGAGGGCGCCGGCTTCACCGACTGGCGGGCCTGGATAGGCACGCGGGGCTCCCAGGAGTCGCCCGTCGACTTTGCCAGAATCCCGGCCAAGGGCCGGGAGGCCTGGCGCTTCACGGCCCAGCGCCCCGTGGCCCCGAACGAGACATTCACCGTGGCCGTGGCTCTGCCCAAGGGCACGGTGGCCCGGCCCGTCCCCTACCGGCCCGAAGCCGACTGGACCTTCACGGGGCTGTGCGCGGGCGCCTTTGCCGCCATCCTCGGCCTGTGCTTCTTCTGCTGGTACCGCTGGGGCAGGGATCCCAAGTCCGGCCCCGCCGTCCCCCTCTTCTATCCGCCGAGGCTGCCGGCTTCCGCCCTCTCCAAGGACAGCCGCAGGAGCCAGTTCCTCTCCGCGGCTGCAGCCAGCTACCTCATGAACGGCTGCACCTTCGGCGGCGCCGGCATGTCCGCCCTCCTGCTCCAGCTCCACGCCAAGGGGCACATCCGCCTCTCCGGCAACGAGAAGGACGGCTACTTCATCGAGAAGCGCCGGCACCAGGGCTGCGATGCCGAGCCCTTGAGCGACGAGGAGAAGAAAGCGCTCGCCCGCATGCCCGCGAAGCGCTTCAAGCTCGACGCCAAGGGCGGCGAGCGCATCTACAAGGTCGAGAAGGCCTGCGAGGACATCCTCGATGACCGCTTCGGCAAGATGTTCGAAAACGGCATGCTGGCGCAGTTCGCCACCTTTGCCCTCTCCTGGCTCTTTGCAGTGCTGCTGTGGCGCTGGCACCTGCCCGAGCCTCCCCGGATCGACGGCGAGACAGCCTTCCTGCTCTACGCCGGCCCCTTCGCCTTCGCCATCTACTGGGCAGCCCTCGCCCCCCACGGGACAAGGCCGCTCCGAAAGTTCGCGACCTGGCTTCCCCTCCTCGGCGGCCTCGGCCTCCTCGCCGCCCTCGCCTGGCTTTTCAGCGAGGAGAACACGCCTGCCTCCATGCTCGAAGCCCTCAACGTCCTCGAGCCGGCAAGCCCGCTCCAGTGGACGCTCTTCCTCGGCATGCTGGCCGCGCCCTTCGTCTTCGCCCCGCTCATGCCCCGCCCCAACGAGGACATGGTCCAGCTCACAGCCCAGACCGAGGGCTTTGCCATGTACCTGCGCGCCGCCGAAGCCGAGCGCTTCAACCTGGCCAATCAGCCGAAGCACGATCTCGCCCTCTATTCGCGCTACCTGCCCTACGCCGTGGCGCTCGGCGAGGAGAAGTCCTGGGGCATGCGCTTCGCGGCCCAGCTTGCGGCCGTGAGCGCGGCCGGGACGGCAGCCGAAGGCTTCTTCATCGCCAGGCCGGAAATGCTCGGCAGCTTCACCCGGGACGTCCAGACCTGCTACTCGGCAGGCGCGCCCAAGTCCAGCTCGGGCAGTTCCGGCGGCTCCTCCTTCAGCGGAGGCGGAGGCGGCGCCGGCTCGGGCGGCGGCGGCGGAAGCTGGGGCGGCTGCTAGCGCCGGCTGCGCAGGGAGTATCGCCCATGTCCCCGACGCGGCTCCTGAACCGGCTCCCGACCTGGCTCCTGACCCGGCTTGCGGTCTGGATCCCGTTCTGGCTCGCCTGCTGCCTGGCCCTGCCGGCCAAGGCCGCCCTCGTCGTCGACGAGATGAGCGTCATGGTGCAGATGACGAAGGAGGATCGCATCGTCGTCACGGAGCGCTTCAAGGCCACCGTTTCCGGGAACAGGACCAACCACGGCATGTACCGGACCATCCCTCTCAAGCCCCGCTTCGAGGGCCTGGAGCGCCAGAACGTCGATTTCAGGGTCATGGGCGTCTTCATCGACGGCAATCCCTATCCCACGGACGACGTGAAGCATATCGACGGCGGCGTCTGCGTCTTCCTGCGCGACCAGAGTCGCTGGCTCGCCAAGGGGAAGCACGTCTTCTGGCTCAGGTACGAGATAAGCCAGCAGGTGGCCTTCTTCGGGGACCACGACGAGCTCACCTGGAACGCCGTCGGCTCCGAGTGGAAGGACGGCGTGGGCAAGGCGAGCTGCCTTGTGCTGGCGCCGGAAGGGGCCTCCATCAGCGACGACCGCGCCTGGACGGGCAAGGTCGGCTCCAAGGAAAGCGAGGTGGAGCGGGCCAGGGGCAAGTCGCGGGAAGGCCTCGACGCCGTGCTCTACCGGACCAAGGGGCCCGTCAGGCCAGGCTCGGACTTCACGGTTGCCGTGTCCCTGCCCAAGGGCCACATTGCCGCACCCGTCCCCTACCGGCCCGAGGAGGACCTGCCCTTCACCCTGGCCTGCCTCGCCTGCGCTCTGCTCTCCGGTCTCGTCTCCTTCCTGCTCTGGCACTTCCACGGCAGGGATCCCAGGACAGGCCCCGTGGCGCCGCTCTTCTACCCCCCGCAGGTGCCGAAGCGCCTGGAAGGCGAGGACAGGAAGAACAGATTCCTCTCGGCAGGGGCCGTCAACTACCTCGCCAAGGGCGAGAGCAACGACCTGGGGCTCGACAGCGCGGGCTTCGCGGCACTCCTGCTCCAGCTCCAGGCCAAGGGCAGGTTTGCCATCCGCGGCAACCCCAAAACCGGCTACGTGCTGTACCAGCCCGGCGGCAGGCCCCGCGACTTCGAGCCGCTGAGCCCCGAGGAGGAGGCCATTCTGGAGCGCTTCAGGGGCACCGGGCTCGCCTTCTCCTCGAGGGACGACGCCAGGATCGTCCTTGCCATGGAGCAGGACTGCGCCAAGCGCCTCGACGCCGACTTCCCGCACATGTACGAGCCCTGCCTCCTCGAGATTGCGGCCAGCCTCGCGCTCTCCTGGTGGTGCTTCCTCCTCTTGAACTTCTGGCACGAGCTGGCGGCCTGGGGCTTCGCCTGGCAGGCCCTGACCCAGTCCGCGGCCGTCAAGGCGCTCATGTGCGCGATCGTCCCGCCGGCCCTGGCCTACGGCGCAGCGCTCATCGCCCCCGTGGGCTGGGACGATCTCAAGGAGAAGTACGTCATGGCGCCCCTGCTGGGACTGGGGGTCCTGGGGGCAGCCAGTATGCTTCCCTGGTCCTCTCCCCTCCAGCAGGCCTGCGCTTTCGCCGTGCTCGCTGTCCCTCTGCTCTTCGCCCCCTTCATGGGCAGGCCGACCGTGGAGCTGGCTGGGCTCCTGCGCCAGATCAAGGGCTTTGCCATGTACCTCATGACGGCCGAGACCGACAGCCTCAACCTCGTCAACCCGCCGGAGGAAGACCTCAACCTCTACACCCGCTACCTGCCCTACGCCGTCGCCCTCTACTGCGAGCAGGCCTGGGGCCGGCGCTTTGCCGGCCAGCTTGCCCTGCTGGACGACGCGGCCAGCGCAGAGATTGCCGGCGCCGGCATCGGCGAGCTGCGCCAGCGCCTTCAGGAAAGCCTTGTCCTCGGCGCCGAGCCCGTGGTCAGGCGCTCCAGCGGCGGCGGAGACTCTTCCCCCAGCAGCGTCCGCTCGACCAGCTCCAGCGGGAGCATCTCCTCCTTCAGCTCCCGCGGGGGCGGCTCCGGCTCGGGTGGCGGAGGCGGCGGGGGCGGAGGCTGCTGAGCCCCGGGCCCCTGCCGCGGGCAGACAGCGCGGCCACCCTCTTTCGAGGAGCACGCACAGGGACATCCCGCCGTGCGAAGGCATCTTCACGGGCAGATGCGCCCAGGAGTTCGAAGCGCCCGGCAAGCGCAGCGCCAGGCGCGCATTCTCGTGTCCAGCGGCACGGGCGCCGGCAAGCCGAGCATCGCCAATCTCCTCTTCACGCGGGAAACCGAGGCCGCCGGCAATGGCCGGCCGTCGCCCGGGGCACTGCCGAATGCCAGAACGGCCAGTGCATCACCTGCGACGCCGAAGGCCGCGAGACGGAAAGCCAGAACCAGGACGCCTTCACGCGCCTTGCCTTCGGCTTTCCCGCCGTCCAAGATCTGCCGCGAAGAGGGGCTGGCTATACACTCGCTCTCGTCGCCGTCTGCAGCGCAAGCGCATGCCATGGCAAGACGTCAGCATCCGCGCAGAAGGAGTACCGCGGAGAGCTCCTGCGCGGATTTAGCCTCTTCTGAAGGACGGCTGGGGGCGGGTGCGACCGCAGGCTACCACCAGCACTGGGGGTAGCGGCTCTCCCTGGGGATGTTGTTCACGAGGAGGGCGACTACGAGCATGATCAGGGCGCCGGCCAGGCAGGGCACGAGGACGTAAAGGTAGCCGAGCTGCCGTATGGGTTCGCCCGAGATGACGGCGATGAGGGCGGTGGCGCCTCCCGGAGGATGCAGGGTCTTGGTGAGGTGCATGAGGGCGATGGCAGTGGCCACGGCAACGGCCGCCGCCAGCCAGGTCAGGTCTGCCGGAAAGCCCTGGGCGCAGGCAACGCCGACGAAGGCGGAGACGACATGGCCGCCCACGAGGTTGCGGGGCTGGGCCAGCGGGCTTTTGATGGCGCCGAAGGCGAGCACCGCCGACGCCCCGAAGGAGCCGATGAGCATGGGGAGACCTTCTGGGCCCGCCACCCAGCGCTCGAGGGCGCCGATGGCGCCGATGGCGATGCAGGCGCCTATCCAGGCAACGAGTATGGCCTGGAGGGGCGGCCGCGGGGGCGAGGTCGTGACCCCTTTCATTTTACTGAAGAATGCAGGCATTGTGCTTCCTCCCTGAAGGGCGATCCTAGTCGTTTCAAAGGCTTGGACAAGCGCCTGGGGAGGTTTCCCGTGACCTGCGTCACCGCGGGGCGCCTTTTGGCGACTAGCGCTGGCGCAGGAAAAAGTTGAGGATGTCGGTGCGCGAGACGATGCCGATGAGATGCCCGTCCTCGGTGACGGGCAGACGGTTGACGCCCTTCGCCTGCATGAGTTCGAGCATCTGGCCGAGGGCTGCGTGCACGTCGACGCTGAACATGCCCTTTGTCATGACGGCGCTTGCCGGCTGGCCGAAGACATCGTCCGGCACGCCGGCGTCAAGCAGGGCGTCGAGCAGAGCCATGGGGGAGAGCCTCCCCAGACAGCCGGCGGCTCTGGCCACGTCGCGTTCGGAGAGCAGGCCCACGGGGCGCCCCTCCCCGTCGAGCACGGGCGCGCCGGAGACGCCTTTTGCCCCCATGAGGGCAACGGCCTCGCGCAGGGGCATGTCTTCAGGGATGGTGACAACAGGTGCCGACATCATGTCGCCTGCAGTCACCTCGTCGAGCAGCTTCTGCCTGGCAATGGTCCAGGCGTCCTCGTAGATGGCGCGGAAGTCCGCAGGGGTGATGTCGACGTAGGCGCCGAGGCGCTCCATGGCCTTGTAGACGTCGGCCTCCGAAAGCGCCGGGCGGGCATGGGGATTGAGCTTGAGCGTTCTGTCCATGGCTTCCTCCTTGCGTCCATCATGCCCCAGAAGGCCAAAGCGCGCCGTGAGCGCCGTCACAGGAAGCCCGGCATGCCGTGCCTGCCCTTCCGCCCCTGCGAAGGAGGAGGCGCCCAGCGCTCCTCAGTACGCACCTTCATGTGCGCGCCTTCATGCTTCAGGAGCAGAACACGCTCGCCGCCGTCCCTGACGGGTGAAACGCTCCACAGTGGCTGCACATGAACCCGACCGCCTGGCAGTCCCCCTGTTGCGGCTCTGGAAAAGGACTCTGTGCTACCTCCCTAGTCTTTGCAATAATTTTTGCGCATCTGAGCATCCATTATCCGCTGACTTTTAAAGCCAATACATTGATTTTTCTTCATCTTTTGCTGTTTCTTTGCCTGCATAACACAATAATGACAGCTTATATTGAGCATAGCTATGACCTTGCTCAGTAGCTCTCTTATACCAATAGAAAGATTTTTCTACGTCTTTAGACGTTCCTTGCCCAAGAATATAACAATCACCTAAAAATACTTGCCCTTGAGCATTTCCTTGCTCTACAGATTTTTGAAACCAATAAAAACTTTTTTCTTGATCTTTCTGCGTTCCAAGTCCAAATCTATAACAGATTTCTAAACCATATTGCCCATATGCACAGTTATGATTAGCAGATTTTTGATACCAGTAAAAAGCCTTCGTGAGCTCCTTTTGGACTCCCATACCGCCTCTATACACATCGCCAACAAGTCCTTGTGCATATGCATCTTCTTATTCTGCAAGTTTAAGACGAATATCAATCATTTTCTTGATATATTTATTTGTACCATATCCTTGCTTATAATAGCTGGACAACAATATCGCTGCATCGATATTATTTTCAGCCATACTTGACAGCTTCGAAAAACATTCGCGTTCAATATCTGTATTAAGTTTTGTTTTTATAAAATTCAGCAAGACAAGTCTCGCCTTTGCTAAGAAATGATTCTCGTTAGTGGCCTGTTTTAGCAATACTATAGATTATTTGCTGTTGCAATTTCGATATAAATCCTCTCCATGTCTAAACGTATTTTCTGCGCTCCATGGATTTATCATTCTTTCTAAATCTCTATATGTTGTCGAATTAGTAAAATCTTTAATATGCACAATATCACCATCGCCTATATCTTTAACTGTGTCAACATATACATTTGACACACAGAAACAAGAAATGATAATGCAAGCATGTAATAGACTTTCATCGCAATATCTCAATTTTGTGTCTAAAATATAGAAAATTGCTCGACAGCGACATTTTCTCTGCGCTAGCCTGATGCAGGGCATTGCGGGCGGCGCTGCGGCGCCGGTAAACGCTAGAAGAGGCCGGCAAACCAGTCTGCCAAGGGCTGCACCGCGCTCAGGGTCCCTCTGGCGAACCGCATGGGCGCAGGCCCGATCATCGGCTTGATCAGCGCCCAGGACACCCAGCAGGTGTAGGCAACGTAGCCTGCAGCCAGCAGGAAGCCCTTGAAGCGCCCTATGCACCCCTGCTTTCCTAGGCTGAGGCCAAGGAAGAAGACCGCCAGGGTGAGGCCCGCCATGACGGGCACGTCGCGGTGGAGCACCTCGGGTTCGGCAACAAAGGGAGCGACGGCGCCGGCGATGCCGACCACGAGTAGCGTGTTGAAGAGATTGGAACCGATGACGTTGCCAAGGGCGATGTCGTGCTCGCCTTTGCGGGCCGCCGCTATGGAGGAGGCAAGTTCAGGCAGGGATGTGCCGACGGCGATGACGGTCAGGCCGATGACAAGGTCGCTCACCCCGCACCAGCGGGCCGCCTCCACGGCGCCCCAGACGAGCAGGCGTGAGCTCGCGACAAGCACGGCAAGGCCGGCAATGAGCCAGAAGACGGCGCGGGCCAGGCTCATGTCCTCCTTTCCGTCTTCTGACTCCTCCGAAGGGCTCTGCCTGAGGGCGCGGACGATGCTGAAGCTGAGGACGGCAAAGAACATGCCGATGAGCGCGACCGCGTCCAGCCGCGTCATGGCGCCGTCCCAGATCAGCCAGATCGCCAGGGCGGTGCCGAGGGCGAGCGCCGGCAGCTCCCGGAAGAGGACCTCGCGCTTGACGGGAATGGGGCGGACCAGCGCCGTTACGCCGAGGATAAGGGCGATGTTGGCGATGTTGGAGCCAAAGGCGTTGCCGAGGGCGATGCCGGCGTTGCCCTGCCAGGCGGAGACGCCGGAAACCAGCATTTCCGGCGCCGAGGTGCCGAAGCCCACGATGGTGATGCCCACGAGCAGGGGCGGCATGCCGCAGCGCCTGGCAAGGGCAGCCGCGCCGTCGACGAAGCGGTCGGCACTCCAGACGAGCAGGGCTATGCCGGCAATGATGGCGAAACAGACTAGCAGCATGCGGGAATCCTCCTCGGCCGTCCTGAAGTGTCCCCGGGGGACGGCGGCTCTTGCTGCCGGAAGCCTAGACAGCGCCACAGAGAAAAGTCAAATCCTGCCACAGGTCAAACTTCTCGGCGCTGGATGCGCCTTTCTGGGTCTGGCACGCTGTTTCTGGAAGCATGTCATCTGCACTCTGCCCTGAAGATGACTGATGAAGCCAGGCTGATGCAGGCCTTTTCAAGGACTCGAAAAAACCGAAACGCCCCTGCGCCATGCCAAGAGAAGTCAACAAGAAGGCACCATCCCCTCAGACCGCTCCGGCAGGGCATGCTCCAGCGCTTTGCGGCCACGCTCCTGCAGGCCCAGTGAGCCGGTGCCGGGTGCTGTTTCCGAAGCGGCTCCGCGGGGGCGCAGAACGCCAAGGCACCCCTGCCCTTGCGCCGGCGCGCGGACAGGGGTGCCTGCGAAAAGCCGCTCCCGGCTTCAGCTAGGATCGGGACTTGCGCTCCTCGTGGAGGCTGGCCAAAAGCCGCGTCAGCACCTTGGCATCGAGGGGCTTGGCCAGATGGGCGTTCATGCCGGCCGCAATGCAGCGCTGGGCGTCCTCGGCAAAGGCGTCCGCGTGAGGGCGATGATGGGCACGGTTCTGGCATCGGCGCGGTTCATGGCGCGTATGGCGTCCGTGGCCTCGAAGCCGTCCATGTGGGGCATGTGCAGATCCATGAGTATGGCCTCGAAGTAGCCGGGCTCCGACTTGGAGAAGAGCTTGCGGGCAACCAGCCCGTCCTCGGCGTGGGTGACGAGTGCGCCTGCCTTCTCGAGGATGAGCATCGTGATCTCGGCGTTGACGGGCTGATCCTCGGCCAGCAGCACGCGCATGCCGTCAAGGGAGGGGAAAGCGTCCTCGCCGAGCTGGCCCTCCGGGGAAGCTCCGCCGGCGAGCTGGCTCAAGGCGCCGTGGAGCGTGGACTTGAAGAACGGCTTGCGGATGAAGCCGGTGACGCCGGCCGCATTGGCTTCCGCTTCGATCTCGCTCCAGTCGTAGCCCGCAATCAGGCAGGCGGTGCCGCCGGCCGCCTCGCGTATCTTCGCGGCCGTCTGGACGCCGGCCATGTCCGGCATCTTCTCGTCGACGATCACGGCAAAGTAGTCCTCGCCGGCCTCGTGGGCCCGGGCCGCCATCTCGACGGCGCCAGCGCCTCCCGTGCAGGTCTGGGGCCTGACGCCGAGCTCCTGGAGCGCCCTCGCGCACGGCCTCGCTGCCGGCAGCCACCAGGACGCTCCAGGGATGGAGCCTGATGTCGTCGGCGAAGCCCGGCACGCGCTCGAAGTCGATGGCCACATGGAAGCACGTGCCCTTGCCGGGAGCGCTTTCCACGTCGATGGCGCCGCCCATGGCGTCCACGATGAACTTGGTGATGGTGAGGCCAAGACCCATGCCCTGGGTGCAGTGCACGCGACGGCTGTCCTCGCGCTCGAAGGCGGTGAAGAGCTTCTTCTGGTACTCCTCCGTCATGCCCATGCCGGTGTCCTTCATCGCAAAGTGGGTGCACACCCAGCCCTCGCCCCTGAGGGAGGGCTCCTGCCAGAGATGGACGTCGATGCGGGCGCCGGCGGGGGTGAACTTCATGGCGTTGCTGAGGAAGTTGAGGAGCACCTGGTTGAGGCGCACGCCGTCGCAGAAGACATGCTCGGAGAGTATGCTGGAAACCCAGACGTCGAATTCCTGCCTGTGGGCCACGAACTGGGGACGGACGATGTCGCACAGGCCCTCGATGGCATCCCGCAGGGAGAGGTTCTCCACCTTCAGCGTCATCTTGCCGCTCTCGATCTTGGGCATGTCGAGAACGTCGTTGATGAGGCCGAGCAGCTGCTTGCCGGAGACCATGATCCTACCATGAAAATTCCCGACGGTGTCGCAGTCGAAAGGGCGCAACAAAGTGCATAGCGTGCAGACTCACAAGCAAAGATATGTTGTTGCAATGCAAATCAAGCCATAATTATGGCATATGGATATTAGTTCGCAGGTCATTAAAGCTCTAGTGTGCTCTTTATATGACTTCTCCTGTTGCCTTGTGGATAATCTTGATGTCGTATTCCGACATGCGGTGGCGGAGCTGGCCGATAAAACGCAGGAAGTGCTTCGTTGCGTGCTCCTTCTGGTAGTCAATCTTGGGATCGACATACGGCAAGTCATTCTTGAGCACGTAGTAGGCGTAGACCATCACCTTGCGCGCGATGGCCATGACAGCCTTCTTGTAGCCCTTGCCCCGCTGCATGAGGCTTTGGAACTTGCTCCTCAGCGTCGTGTCCCTTGTCTTC
>ODAI013116798.1_pt1 | contig 39514 bp, 51 predicted proteins | sample 1539321 | NCBI WGS metagenome assembly ODAI01 (sample SAMN02144231, study PRJEB22623) | gut metagenome | biome: sheep rumen | host: Ovis aries | place: New Zealand
ACCAATGAGCGGAAGCTGAACGCTCTCATCGACGCCACCACCCACGATATGGAAGCTGCCGAGACTGCCATCCTCAGGAAGGCGAACGATGTCTACAGGAAGACGATCTTCAACGCGCAGGTCTACGCCAACACCGGCGCCGGCACCTACGAGAAGGCCGTCGACATGGCAACGAAGGACCTCATGGCAGCGGGGCTCACGTGCGTGGAGTATAAGAACGGAGCCCGGCATACCCTGCCGGACTACGCTGACATGGCCCTCCGGACCGCGAACAAGCGGGCATACCTCCAGGGAGAGGGCGCAAAGCGCCAGGAGTGGGGCATCCACACTGTGATCGTCAATAAGCGCCTCAAGGCCTGCCCACACTGCATGCCCTTCGCCGGCAAGGTCTTCATAGACGACGTCTGGGGCGGAGGGACGAAGGAGGACGGGAACTATCCGCTCCTGTCCACGGCCATCGAGGCCGGGCTCTATCATCCGCGCTGCAGGGACTCCCACACGGCCTATTTCCCGGGCATAACCGACAGGCCGGGGAAATATACCAAAGCGGAGGTAAAGGCCGCTGAGCGGGCCGAGGAGAAGGAAGAGAAGGAGAATTACGCCAGAAGGCAGGCGGAGAAGCATCAGAGACTGGCAGATACACGGCTGGATCAGGAGAACAGATTAGCAGACCAGCGCAAGGCGAACCAGTGGAAAGAGGAAACGGCTCCCTTATCTGTGGAGAAGCGCATTAAAGAAGTAAAAGGAGATACTCACAGAGACTTGGGATCTGAACATGTGGAATATGTTACGTTCAAGAAAGGTGAACGGGAAATTAAGTGTGTAGACATAACAAGCGAGTTCCTCGGTGCGGCGAAGCCAGGAGAGGGAATAATGGTGATAGACCCGAAAACAGAGCCAGATGATCGAACGACAACAAAATGGCTCTACAATACTTTCGGCGGTGACATTCATTGTTTAGATGAAAACTCGATGTTAGGAAAAATGCCGGATGCACTTTGGAATGACGAGTATTGGGAATACAAAGCTCCTTCTACGGTAAAAGCTATAGACACGAGAATCCGAAAAGGCATTAAACAGATAGAAGAAGCTCTTTCAAGGGAAAATCGAAGAGGAGAGAAAAGAGGTCTTGTTATTGATGTGAGTAAAATAGATGAAAGTAATGAAGTGGTGATAAAAGAGATTGCTTGGAGAGCTGTGCAGAGATATAAAGGACCAACAACAATCATCGTAAAAGACGAGAAAGAACTTATTGGTGTTTTATCAATAAAATAAATAACACCCGTTTCACGTGTCCATACTGGTCCGCAAAACAGGTGCTATATAAGATATCTTAATTTTATATTAGATCACCAGCAGAAAAAAAGCAAGGTTAATCAGCGAAAAATGGAGAAAAGTGTCGGCAGTTACCAAAATGTAGGAAGGTGAATTGGGCTGTTATAATGGGAGGAGTTTATGGGAGCAACATATGTAGGATTAGTGGAAATAGCTGAAAACAAGCCATCAACTTCACAGCTGCATTCGCTGACAACTGTTATAGATGCAGTATTTGAAACTGAATATGACACACGTGTCGACCGGCTGAAATCTCCTGCCAACGTATACGGTCCCTACAGGAACAAGGCGTCGATTGGAGTGAAGGCCGTCTGGGTGGGCCCTGAAATAACATTAAGCGGTCTCGATTATCTGGAAGGCTGGGAGAATAAATAAAGAGAGGTGCTATATGTGGTACTGTGCATTTTGCGGGAGATATCACACACGGCTGACTCCGGCTTACAGCTTCGACGGATGGAAGAGGTCCGGAAAGACAAAAGCCAGAGACAGCCTGTGTATGAAAGGATTGTTTTATACCGTGCTACTCAAAGATTTCCTTAGGAGCGAGCGCTCTGATGGGGCAGTCCCTCATAATCGGACATGAGTGGTTGGCATAGGACGCATAAGGACAGTCACAACCTGTTTGCAGATATTTTTTTCCAGAAACATGCTTATATATTACCGTGACTGACTCTTCATGACCTCGCGTAGGGCAATGCCCTACAAGAGTTTTTGTTATTGTCATCATATTGCTCTCCTTTCTATAGACTCAGCCGAGCCACCGGCCTGTAGAAAGGAGTATAACACAGCATCGGGCGACCGGTGCTTTTTTAATGCCTGCCGGTCGTTGCGCCGGCGCAATATTTCAAGGAGGACACACCAATGAGAGTGAAGACGATCAGAAGATTCATCGACCGGGCCGAGGCCATGAAGCAGCGCGAGCCCGGCGATGAATTTGAATGCGGCCAGGAAAGGGCCGACCAGTTGGAGAGCCTGGGCTTCGTGGAAAAGGCCGTGGAGATGGCAGAAGGACCCGAGGAGGAGCCTGCAGAAGGACCCGAGGAGGAGCCTGAAGGGGAATCCACAGCGGGAACCGGGGAGCCGGAACAGAAAGCCCCCAGGAAAGAGAGCGCTCCCGCAAAGCCGAAGGTAAAGGAGCAGAAGGCAGCGGCCAGACAGGCCTCAAAGAACAGAACATCGAGAAAGTGAGCGGCAGGCCTCGTGGCCGGGCCGCTTTCTTTATATCCCGGCAGGCCGTAAGGCACGGCGGGCGGAGCGACACTCCGTTATCAATGGACATTACAGGGCGACACCCTCAAAACGGAAAAGGAGCACATTATGAAAAGCAAACTGTTACGAGCAAGATTCAAGATCCCGATGAACATCCAGCTGTTCGCTGAAGGCGGTGCCGGCGGCCAGGGCGGCGCAGGCTCCGAAGGCGGCAATGACGGAGGCTCCGGAGGCAGCGGGGACGATGGCGGCAAGGGCCAGGTCACGTTCACGGCTGACCAGCTGGCCGAGATCTCCCGGATGCTGGCCGGCGGCGCGGAAGCCAAGGAGAACAAGACCCTTCAGTCCTACTTCAAGCAGCAGGGCATGTCCGAGGATGAGGTCTCCGAGGCCATCAAGGCCTACAAGGCCCAGCGTGACGCCAATAAGCCGGACGTCGATAAGCTGAGCGGCGACCTGGAAAAGGCCAACAAGGCTGTCACCGGCGAGCGGATCCGGAATGCGGCCCTCATGATGACGGACGACCTTGGCGTGAACGTCAAGACCATGGGCTACATCATCAAGATGGCCGACCTTACCGCAGTAACAGACAAAGACGGCAATGTCGACAACGAGAAGCTGAAGACAGCCCTGAACAAGGTGCTCGAAGATCTTCCGCAGCTCAAGCCGACGAACGCAGGCAAGGGCGGCTTCCGCAAGATCGGAGCCGACGGCGGCCAGGAGAAGGGGAGCAACGACCCTCTGAGCCTGGCGGACGCCGTCAGGGACGCCCTTGGCACAAAATGAAAGGAGAAGTAAAGAATGGCTGTAACACTCGCACAGGCGAAGCTCACTTCGCAGGACAAACTCTATCAGGCAGTTATCGACGAGTTCAGAAAGTCCAGCTTCCTGCTCGACCACATGATCTTCGATGACTGCGTCTCCCCGACCGGCAACGGCTCCACGCTGACCTACGGCTACAACCGTGTCAAGACGGAGGCCGGCGCCGCCTTCCGTGCCATCAACACGGAGTACACGCCCTCTGAGGCTACCAAGGAAAGGCACTCCGTGGACCTTAAGATCTTCGGCGGTTCCTATGAGATCGACCGCGTCATCGCAGACATCTCCTCCGAGGTATCCTTCCAGATGAAGCAGAAGATCAAGGCCGCGGCGGCCCTCTTCAACCAGACCGCCATCATCGGCGACACCTCCCAGGACGTCAAAGCTTTCGACGGCCTGGACAAGGCGGTCACCGGTTCCGACACCGAGTACACGCCCTCCACCACCATCGATCTCTCCACCTCTGCCCTCATCACCGCCAACAAGGACTATTTCATCGACACCCTGGAGGACTTCCTCTCCGGTCTCGACGGCAAGCCCTCCTTCCTCGGCGGCAACAGGATCCTGATCAACAAGATCAAGGCCATCGCCCGCCGTCTCGGCATGTATCAGATGACCATGAACGAGTTCGGCCAGCAGGTCGAGACCTACAACGACATCCCGCTGGTGGACTTCGGCGAGCGGTCCGGCTCCAATCAGCCGGTCGTACCGGTCTCCACTACGGGCCAGGTCACCGGCCTGACGGACCTCTACGCGGGCCGCATCGGTCTTGACGGCTTCCACGCTGTCTCCCTGACGGGCGGCATGCCGATCCGCCAGTGGCTCCCGAAGTTCGACGAGGCCGGCGCTGTCAAGAAGGGCGAGGTCGAAATGGTCGCCGCCATGGCCCTCAAGGCCACCAAGGCAGCGGGCGTCATCCGCGGCATCAAGGTCCAGTAAGACCGGTCAGGAGGGAATATGCCTTACACTCCCTATGCGGTCCCTGCGGACTATGCGGCCTTCGGGCGGGACCTCATTGAGGCCGACGAGCTGACGGCCGCCCTGGCCAGGGCATCGAGGCATATCGACATCCTGACGTTCAACCGGATAGTCCGTGACGGCTTCGACTCCCTCACGGACTATCAGAAGGACGTGATCCGGGAGGTCGTGTGCGCTCAGGCGGACTTTGAAGCGGAAAATGAAGACCTGATCAACTCGGCGGTATCGAGCTACTCTATCAACGGCGTTTCCGTATCCTTTGGGAATTCCTGGAACGTCGTTGTCCAGGACGGCGTGGCAATGCAGAGGGACAATTATCAGCTCTTATCCTCCACCGGGCTCTGCTGCAGACTGGCAGGGAGGTGACGGAGATGGTATTTCCGAAGCTGGTGAGGCCGGAGATGTGCAGGACTCCTATCACATGTGATTTCGACCAGGAAGGATACTCTCCGGAGGGAGAGCCTTTGGAGAGTATCCATTTCTCCGGGAAATGCAATTACCAGGACGGGGCCAGGCGCGTCTATACGGACCAGAAGAAGCTGGTGGAGATCACGGGCAAGGCCCTTTTTGACGGGGATATCTGTCCGGAGCTCCCGGTGGTGCATGCCGGAACGGCGGTCGTCTTCGGGGTCTCCCGGAGGATCGTCTACGGGCGGAAGCACCGGAATCCGGACGGTACCGTGAACTACACGGAGGTGGACCTGGAATGAACGAGGTGTCGAGCGTCGTGGAGCTGGATCTCCCTGCCATTGACAGGCTCGACGAAGCGGCGGTCCAGGCCCTTGAGAAGACTGCTGAGGCCCTGCATGGCGAGGTAGTGCAGGCACAGGTGGTCCCGAGGGCGACAGGCACGCTGCAGAACGAGGCCATGTCCGTGGATACGACAGAATCATCTGACGGCCGTGTGGCCATCGTCCATTCGACGCCCTACGCCAGACGGCTCTACTTCCATCCGGAATACAAGTTCCACAAGGAGCCCTGGGATGGCGGAGAAGGCAACCCGAATGCCCAGGGCGAATGGTTCAAGGCGTGGCAGCCCGGCGGAGACCGTGAGGACTTCGCCCCGGAGGCGTTCGCCGAGAATATGAGGAGGCTGACAGGTGGATGAAATGACTTTGGCTGAGGTGAGGGACTTCGTCCTCTCGCTCGGCACGCATGACGCGGCCCACGTCTATATGGGCAAGCTGGACGCCAAGCCGGATTCCAGTGTGGGCGTCTACAACTCAAAACAGCGTTATCCCTACAGCATCCCCATCGGGGGCGAGGCCTGCCGGCGGCACAGGATCAAGAATGTGACCCTGCTCTGCCATGGCACCAGGTCGGCCCAGGGCACCGAGACGGCCGCCAGGGCGCTGTGGAACGCTGTGATATCCGCCAGGAACGTGGCGGTGAACGAAATGACGACAATCAGATTCATTCAGCCGAACTATGACCTTCAGGACGTGGGCACCGACGAGGGCGGGGTCTACGAATATGTCATGGAGCTGGCTGTAGTCTACGAAAAGGAGGCTAAGAATGGCTAATAACAATGTGAACGGCGTATTCCCCTGCTACGACCAGCAGTTCCAGATCGGAGCGACCAGAGGCGCCGAGACATATGTGAACATCGCCGAGTGCACCACCTTCTCGGTGGCATTCGAGGATAATGTCGAAGAATGGACGCCCTACGGCTCCGAAGGCTGGAAGAAGCGCCTCATGACCGGAAAGGGCATCACGATCACTGTGACCGCCAAGAGGAGCATTGGTGACGCCGGCAACGACGCTGTCGCGGCCTGCGCCATGGCCAACGGCAGGGATGCGGAGCGGCCCTTCCAGTGGACTTTCCCGGACGGCGCGAAGCTGGTCATGCCGGAAGCTGTGATCAGCGTATCCAACAACGGCGGCGGAGAGTCTACGAACGTCGGCCCGCTGGAGTTCCGCGTGATGTCCAACGGCAAGCCCACCTATACGCCGGCGGCGTGAGGATACAGCTGTTCGGAATTTCCGAACAGTTCGACAGGGATGGAACATAGAACATTGCTTAGTGAGCGGGAGGCGTAAGAACGTCTCCCGCATTGATTTGTAAAGGAGAGACCAATGGCAAAGATCATCAACCTCACAGAAAAGCTGAATTTTTCCCAGCCGCCGGCGATCCGGATCTTCGATAAGGAATACCCGGTGAACAACGATGCATCGACATTCCTGAAGATCGTGGACGTCCTGAACAATAAGGGCGAGATCGGAGGGCTTCCGGAGGCCATCGGCCTTATTTTCGGCGAGGAGAAGGCGGACGAGATCATCAATCTTGAGCATGACGGCAGGAAGATGACCGTCACCGGTCTCCAGACCATCGTGAGCGCCGCCATCGAGCTGATCACGGAGGAGAGCGCCGAGGGGGAAGCGTAAGGCCGTATTATGACCTGGTCCTGGACTTCGACCTGATCCAGGCGTCATTCATGTCAGAATACGGCATTCGGCTCTCCAGGGAGCTCACTGACGGGGGAATGAAGTGGCCGGAGTTCGCGGCCCTCCTGGGCGGAATAGGTCCTGATTCGGCTCTTGGACGTGTCATAGCCATACGCTCAGAGAGTGATCCTGAGCGGCTGAAGCAGTTCACCCCGGCCCAGAGGAAGATCCGGGACGAGTGGATCATGAAGCAGTTAGATGAGACGAAGAAGCGGTCTGAACGGGGCGTGGCCCCGGGGACGGACGTAGAGAAGGCCCTCAGGGAGATCCAGAATATTTTTGCAAGCATGTGACCGCATGTGACCATGGGAGAGAGTTATGAACGATTTGAACGCCGGTAATGTAGGCTTTAATCTGGTCCTGAAGAACAAGACGGCGATCTCGGACGGAGTCAGGCAAGACGCGGGCAAGGCCGAGAAGACCATATCTTCGTTCGCAGGGACGATCTCCGGGCACTTCGGCAGGATCGAGCAGAGGGCGTCATCGTTCGCCTCGAGCATGTCGAGGTCCCTTGGAAAGGCTTTTGAGAGCACGAAGCTGGATAACTTCGGGAAGGAATGCACGAAGGTAGAGTCCGGGCTCGGTAAGATTCAGAACAAGGCGGGAGGCTTTTTCGGGAAGCTGTCCTCTACCGCCGGCCGGGGCCTGTCCTCATTTGCAGGCACGATATTCGGGCACTTCGGCAGGATAGAACAGAGGACGTCCTCTTTTGCCTCGAACATGACCAGGCTCCTCGGCGGAGCATTTGCCATCAAGAAGCTGATAGACTTCGGAAAAGGATGCATTGACCTCGGATCGGACCTTGAGGAGGTCCAGAACGTGGTGGATGTCGCTTTTGGCGACATGTCTTCCCAAATTGACAGCTGGGCGCAGGGCGCGGCCAGGGCCTTCGGCCTGTCCGAGACCATGGCCAAACGGTACTCAGGTACCTACGGCTCCATGGCCAAGGCCTTCGGCTTCAGCAAAGAGGACGCGGCGGCCATGTCGACCACGCTGGCCGGCCTGGCGGGCGATGTGGCATCGTTCTACAACATTGACCAGGATTCGGCATACACTAAGCTGAAATCGGTCTTCACTGGCGAGACAGAGAGCCTCAAGGACCTTGGCGTTGTCATGACGCAGACCGCTCTGGACAGCTTCGCCATGGCGAACGGGTTCGGTCGGACTACCCAGCAGATGTCCGAGAGCGAGAAGGTGGCGCTCCGCTACCAGTTCGTTCTTCAGAATCTGTCCAATGTCTCCGGAGACTTCAGCCGGACATCGGGGAGCTGGGCCAACCAGATGAGGATACTGAACCTTCAGTTCGGAAGCCTGAAGGCAACGATCGGCCAGGGCCTTATCAATGTGCTGACGCCGGTCGTAAAATGGCTCAATACTATCCTGGCGGGGCTCACAACGGTGGCGAACGCCTTCAAGTCCTTCACAGAGCTCCTGACGGGCGGCAAATCCTCCGGACAGACCCAGCTCTCGGCATTGACCGATGACCTCGGAAACGTCTCTTCTGCGGGCTCTGACGCGGCAGGCGCAATCGGATCGGTCGGGGATGCCGCGGAAAGTGCAGGGGCGGCCGCCCAGAAGGCCATGCGGTTCCTGGCGGGCTTCGACAAGATAACCAAGGCGGCGGAGTCATCCTCCGGAAGTTCCGGAGGCTCTGGCGGATCCGGCGGTTCAGGTGGATCCGGAGGTGGAGGCGGCGGAGCTGGCAGCTCCCTGGGGACGACCGTGGATTACGGGTCCCTGGCTGACAGTTCAGAGTTCAAGTTCAAAGGCCTGGAGAACCTGGGCGCTTCTATTGCTCAGAGCGTCTCCGACCAGCTCGCGAAGATCCCGTGGGGTACCGTTTACGAGAAAGCAAGGGTCTTCGGGACAGGTCTTGCAGACTTCCTGAACGGTCTGTTCGACCCGCAGTACGACCTGTTCGCTTCGATCGGGACGACCATAGCCGGTGCGATCAACACGAAGCTGAACGCTTCTGACGCATTTGCAGGAAGATTCAACTTCACGAATCTGGGAATAAGCCTTGGAGAAGGCGTCAATGCCTTTATGGCAGGCATTGACTGGGATACCAGACTTTCAGCTCAAAAGGCATGGGGGTCCGGGATCGCCAATACTCTGAATGGATTCTTGAAGACCACGGACTGGACCGGGGTCGGCAGGACGGCAGGGAACTATGTGGTCACTTCCCTCCAGGGAATCGCCTCGTTCGTGAAAACGGCTGACTTTGGTGCCATTGGTACTGCCTTCGCGGATACGCTGAAGGGAGTGCCGTGGGGCGACCTGGCCGGCGTCGGCGGTACGATCATCGGAGGCATCACAAAGGGAGCCATAGACTTCCTTAAAGGTGCTTTCGGAGAATTTGCCGGGAACATCAAAAAGACGTTCGTAGAAGGCTTTAATGAGCAGGTTGAGGCTCTGACGGGGGCCGGCGTTCCTCTCGGTGATGCAATCATGGCCGGAATCGGAAAGGGCATTGGGGATGTGTTCGGAGCAGGAGCCAATTGGTTCAAGAACAATATCCTGGACCCGTTCGTGAATGGCTTCAAGGAGGCATTCGGCATTCATTCCCCGGCTTCGGCACCGAGCCTTATTGAGGCTGCCGGATTCGTCGGTGAAGGCATCCTCCAGGGCATCGGCGCCAAGTTCCTGGACATTAGCGACTGGGTCCAGAAGAACATCGTGAAGAAGTTCTCGGACGGCCTCAGCAAGGCCAAGGGATTTGTGACAGATGTCACTATTAACGCCAAGGCAAAGGCTGACGCGACATTCAGCAAGGTCAAGAAAGCGTGGGACAGCGTTACAAATAAAAAACCAAAGATTACCGCAAAAGCCGAAGATGGATCAAAAGGTGTTCTCGGAAAGCTGAAGACAGCGTGGGATACTGTCAAAGACCGGACCCGTACTCTGACAGGCCAGGCGGTCAACAAAAATGGCGGTGTTCTGGACACTCTGAAGAGTGCGTGGAAGACCATTAAGACTAAAGATGCGACAGTCACCGGAAAGGCAAGGAATTCGACCGGGGGTGTTTTAAAAACCATTAAGGATGCATTTTCGTCTATTAAGGACAAAGATGTCACTGTCACTGGATATGCCAAAAATGCAAGTCCAAGTACATTGAACACGCTGAAATCATCCTTTGAGAGCATCTATTCCAAGGATGCCACATTGACGGCGAAGGCTTCTATAACGAGCGCGGTCAATAACATCCCTGATAACCAGAGAGTTATCCAGATGAGAGCGAGCATTACCGGCGTCGAAGGAGGCGGAGCACTGTACCGGCTCGCCTCCGGAGGCATTTTCTCGGGCGGCAGTTGGCATAAGATAGCGGCCTATGCAGACGGTGTGAGCAATGCACCGACCGGACAGCTCTTCATGGCCCGCGAGGCCGGTCCGGAGCTGGTCGGCACCATCGGCGGTCATACGGCCGTCCTGAACAACCAGCAGATCGTCGGCTCGGTGGCAGCGGGCGTCGCGGCAGCGGTGGCAAGGGTCCTTTCCCAGATCCGGATCCCGATGCCGGTGGTGGCGCCTTCGGCCGTTGCGCCGGCGCAAATGGGAGCCATGGAACAGGTCCTGCAGGAGATCCAGCTCATGAACGAGAGAAACGACGCTCAGGTCGTTGCTCTCCTGACTGAGATACTGGAGATCCTGAAGGCACTCGATCTGACGGCTGACATTGATATTGACAGGCTGAGAATGGCCATCGTGGCCAGGATCAACAACCGCACCAGGGCGACCGGACGGTGCGAGATAGCATTTTGAGCGGCGAAGGAGGTAAGGACATGTCTCTGACGATCTTATCGAACGGGACGGTGATGCCGTCGCCGACGTCTCTCCAGACCACGCACGAGATCATATGGTCGAGCGATACGGGCCGGTCAACAGCGTCCGGCCTGATGCTCGGCGACGTGATCGCGGAGAAGAAGACATTCGGTGTGACCTGGGAGTTCCTGGACCAGACGGAAAGGCAGACCGTCATCAGCAATCTGGTCACAGGATTCTTCCCGGTCACCTTTGATTTTGGCGGAGGCCTCTATTATCAGGTCGACGCCTACAGGAGCACGATAACAGAAGACTATGCAGGATGCTTCGGCGGGATCAACTTCTGGAGGAGCATTACTGTACAGCTGATCCAGCAGTAAGGAGCAGGCATGATAGAGACGACTCAGGCAGCCATGAGCGCTATAGCCGGAAATGCCAGGTCCTTCAGGGCTCGGATCCTCGTGAACGGGACCGAGACCAGCGGGTATGTCCGGCAGGCTGATATCTATAAAGGCTCCTGCGGTGACGGAGCATTCCTGGCAGGGTGTGCATTTGCCGGATATACGGAACTGGTCATGGACCGGTGCACGGATGATCTGGAAGGTAAAGAGTTCACGCTTGAGGTCGGAGTCATAGCAGGGAGCTCCCCTGTATATGCACAGGTAGGAAGGTACACGGCTACAGAGGTCACAGGGCGCAACCAGAGGCTTCAGGTCACCGGCCAGGGGCCGATCGGAGCCAGGATGGAAGGCGGAGCTGCACCCATGGAGGGCATGGTATCAGAGGTCATAGCGGCCATGGAGACAGCCTGCGGTGTTGATATAGTGGCACCGTCCGATTTGATGGGCTTCACGGTGACCGTCCCCGACGGACTGAAATGGCGTGACGTCCTGGCGCATCTGGCCGGTCTGTATTTTGGCTATGCCTATGAGGACAGCGAGGGGCGGATACGCATCGAGAGCTTTAAACGCCCGTCTGCGGAGATCTGGGCGGTAAATGACGACATGACCGTACATGACACGTCCGTGTCTGCGTCAGCAGTGACCGTTCACGGGGTGTCCGTACAAACAGACGAGGAGCATGAGCCGTTCACGGCCGGCACCCCGGTCGATATGGAACTCACCAATCCTTTGATGACATCCGAAATATTCGAGGCGATGTCAGCTAATGTGATCGGAGCGGAGAGCAGGCCCTGCGTGATCCCGGTCACATTGGGGACCTACCTGATCGAGCCGGTCGACATCGTCGAATATACGCCGTCCGGGTCTGCAGAGGCGCTCCGGATAGCCCCGATGGGCATCAAGATCCACTTCGACGGCGGACTTACGACGGAGATATCAGCTCCGGGGACCATTCAGAGCGATTACTCCATGGGACGGCTCAGAGGACCGAAGGGAGAGGACGCCACAGTACTGCGTATAGACAGCAGCAGGGGCGTGCTCTTCAAGAACAGTGTGTTCGGAACTGTCCTGACGGTCACGATCCAGAGAGGGGCAAAGACCATTACGGATGCGGCCGCCATGAAGGCAGAATATGGCAGCGGCGCCTTCCTGCAGTGGTACTGGAGGAAGTTCGAAGATGAAGAATGGCGGGTAATGCTGATCTCGGATGAACATATCAGCGACAGCGGGTTCACCCTGACCATAACTCCCGATGATGTAGATGAGAAGATTGTATTCAAATGCGAACTGGAGGTATGAATGAAGATACTGATTGCGGTCCCGACATTCGAGACCATATACCCGGACACCTTCAAGTCCATCTATGGCCTTGACAAGGGCGGCCACTCGTGCGTGTTCGATTTCGTCCGCGGATATGACTGCGCGACGGCGAGGAACAACATAGCACAGAGAGCCATAGACGAGGAAGCTGACTATGTTCTGATGGTCGACAACGACGTGGTCCTGCCGTCGGACGCCCTGGTGAATCTCCTGGAGGAGCCGGTAGATGTATGCTTAGGCTACTATGCACACAGGAATGCTCAGAACGCCTATGGCGGTAAGACATCCGTCTGCCGGCTCGGAGAACTCAATTATACGATGCAGTTCCCGTCTGCTGAACTGACGGCAAAGAGAGACAGAGGGGAGTATAGAGAGTTGATCCATGGAGGAGGCATGGGATGCGCTCTGATCAGGACGGATGTCTTCAGAAGGCTCAGCTTCCCATGGTTCGACTGGGTCAATTACCAGGACAGAGGAGTCCTGTCGGAGGATCTGTATTTCTGCGAGAAATGCGGACAGGCGGGGATCCCGATCTTTACAGACACAAGAGTAGGATGCGGACATGTTTTCCGGCGCGTGGTGTGGCCGGTATAAAGGAGATCAGAAAATGGCGGTAAAATCCTCAGACCAGATAACACTCGTTGACCTTACAGACGGATATTCCATTATGCTCTCGCTGGATGCGATCTCGCTGAACGGCGGAGTCTCATCTCTCGGAACGGCTCAGAGCGTGACGGTGAATGTCACAGCGTATAAGGGCGGCGTCAAGGTCGTCCCTACTGTCGGTACGCCGACATGCCCGACGAACGTATCCGCATCGGTAGGGAGTGCTGCGGACAGTGTCGTCCCGGTCACGATCACATTTGCGGCGGCCCTTGCGGCAGCAGGGAAGGTGACCATACCGGTCGCGGTGGACGATGTAACCATCAACAAAGAATTTGCCTACGGTATCGCCTTCAAAGGCGCTACGGGCGCCACAGGCGCTACAGGAGCCACGGGTGCAACAGGAGCTACCGGGACGGCCGCATACGCGTATGACCTTATCGTTTCCCACGCGGCTGTGGTCAAGAGCGAGGCCGGCGACTTCACTCCGGAGGCTATTACCCTGACCGCGAAGCGCGGACAAGGCACGACGGTCGCTCCAGCCAATTATTCCGGCCGGTTCAAGATCGAGACGACCACGGATAACAGCACATGGACGGCCGCGTATACTTCCTCATCCAATGAAGCCACCAAGACCTATACGATCCCCGCAGGGGTTGTGGCGATCAGATGCAGTCTGTACCTCGCCGGCGGCACCACGACACTCCTGGACCAGCAGACGGTGCCTATCGTTTCTGATGGAGCGACAGGAGCTACGGGGGCGACTGGTCAGACTGGCGCCGCTGGAAAAGATGCCTACACAGTTATCTTGACAAACGAGAGCCATAGCTTTGCTGCCGGAGTGAGCGCAGCGACCGCGACTAACATTACGGTCAATGTGGTCGCCTATAAGGGGGCGACACAGGTGGCCGCAACGATCGGCACGATCAGCGGGCAGGTCACAGGAATGACGACTTCCCTTGTATCCAACGGATCTACCAGCGCCGGGTTCAAGGTCACGGTCACGGCCTCACTTACGACAAAGTCAGGTGTTCTGACCATTCCGGTGACCGTTGATGGTCATTCCTTTACCAAACAGTTCAGCTGGTCCCTGGCGCTGACCGGAACGACCGGCGCAACCGGCGCTACCGGTGCTACTGGTAAAACAGGCGCCACCGGCGCCACTGGCAAAACTGGAGCAGACGGTGAGGATGCTCTTTTGATGGTCATCACGACCAGTGCGGGGAACATCTTCAAGAACAGCAGTGGTTCGACAATCTTGACGGCCCATGTATATAAGGCAGGTACTGAGGTCACAGGCAGCGCCCTGACTGCTCTCGGTACAATCAAGTGGTACAAGGACGGCGGCTCCACTGCAGTGGGGACAGGTGCTTCCATTACGGTAAATGCTTCTGACATCACGAACAAGGCAAGCTATACGGCACAGCTTGAGTCATAAGCCCTGTCAGAAAAGGAGGAAACAAATGCAGGAATCATATTTTCTCCATGATTCTGTTATAGGGGGTGGTCTTGGATGATACTTGCTAAGTGCGAAATCACAATAGTCCGCATGAAAGACATAGATTCAGTGACCTGGTACTACAAGCTGCAGGCCTCAACAGCCTCCCCGCCGGCGAAGCCTACAACGGCTACACCCTCCGGATGGACTACGACAGAGCCGACATACACGGCAGGCTCCACCAACAGTTTGTATGTTTGTCAGAAGACGGCCTTCTCTGACGGGACCTTCGAATACAGCAATGTCTCTCTATCGAGCTCTTATGAGGCGGCTAAAGCGGCTTACAACAGGGCGCTTGCCACATCAAACGAAATCCAAGCTGTCAATCAGTATTTCTGGCATACATCCACTGGCGACGATAAAGGTGCGCATATAACAGAAGTTTCACAAGCTGATTGGGGTGATTCAAGTAGTCAATATTACCACAGCGGGGGGAATCTGCTTGCGACAAGTGATGGCATTCTGGTAAGAGATGGGTTAACCACATTGGCCTCCTTTGGCTCTTCTACGGCTATTGGAAAAGATGGTGACGGAAGACTTACGCTTGATTCATCTAAAATCCAGATGATAGCTCCTGACGAATCTGTCGTTTTTGATATACGTAACAGATTAGTTTACAGGACACAACTACTTGACACTAAAAAATATGACGGCAGTGCATCGAGTGCAACAATAACACTGCAATATCCAATTACAAGCGTTGTTACTATTTCAAACCCAACAATTAACGATATAGAAACAACGCACTATACGACGTCCGAGAGTATAAGAGGGGGGTTAAAAGAGGTCACATATACATTTGATGAAAACTACCTAACCATTGGTGACGAAATAAGAGTTTCGTGGAATTCCGCTGGTTATGTATCGGACTATACGTTAGGTTTAAGAGATGGAGACCCCCCATTAAACCCAAACTGGACGACTGTTATAGGTTTTGCAAACAAAGCCGAAGGAGCCGGGGCTGTTGCCACTGGTGTACAAACAAATGCAAAAGGTTATGCTTCTCATACGGAGGGGTGGTTAACTGACGCTAATGCGGCATATTCCCACGCGGAAGGTTGCTCGACCACCGCCTCCAACGAAGCCGCCCATACAGAAGGGTGGTTAACATATGCTTTAGGCTCTTGCTCACACTCTGAGGGGCAGGCTTCTCGTGCGACAGCAAGTTTTACCCACGCAGAGGGGTATTCAACAAAGGCGTCGGGAGTTGCCTCTCACGCAGAGGGCTATGTGACAACTGCTAATGCACAATATTCTCATGCCGAAGGAAACCATACGACCGCAGGCGGAACGTCTGCGCATTCTGAGGGTGGCCATACGACCGCAAGTGGAACGTCCGCACATGCCGAGGGCGACTACTGTGTGGCGTCAGGTGGACGCTCTCACGCTGGTGGATATTATACTGTCGCCGCATCCGCTAACCAAACGGTAATTGGAAAATATAATATCGAAGATAGGGCTGAAACATACGCATTTATAATAGGTAACGGAACAGCGGATAATTCTCGTACAAACGCACAGGCCATCACTTGGGACGGTGATATGTTGTTTGCCCTTGATACATCTGCTTCAACTGGAACAACCGACGGCGATTTATATGCCGCCATAACTACATTAGGCTGGCAAAGTGAGGTGATTGTATGATTTCACTCAAGTCAATTCTGGCAAAAATCCTGACTTCAATTGACAACCTTAACCCGACCATTCAGACGTATAACGGCTCTGCCACCACAGTACCCAATAATACCGCTACGACCATAGCGCAAATCACCCTCAGTGAAGCCGGGACATATATCATCATCGGTTCCGCCAGATTTGCTACTGCCAATTCAGTGGGCTACCGACAAATCAGATTCTCCGTCAATGATGCAGGTGCTTCGATGGATCGCTTCTCGGGCATAACGGTTGGCACTTCGCCGGCGAGTGAGTGGCTGCAGGTCACGATTGCAAGAAAAGTCGAAGCTGATACCACCATCTACCTTGTGGCACAGCATACGGCAGGTACTAATCTGACGGTCGATACCAACGGCATCAAAGTCGTGAGAATTGGTTAAGGAGGTAAAAATGGCATCTATAATGCAGGGAACAACGCCATCACTTGTCATTAGTATTGATCCTAATGACCTTTTAGTGGCCGATGTCGCTCGAATTGAATTGTATGTCAGGAACAAATATGTCACGACTACATACACAGAGGATGACCTGGCAATAGATACTGGAGCCAATACTATCACAAAGCAATTCACGGAAAGTGAGACATCGTCATATAGAAAAATGACGAATGTGATAGTGCAGGCCAGGTTATGGCTCAATAACGGGAATATCGTTGGAACGGACCAAATGATATTTGATGTGGCTGATATGCTGGAGGTGGGCAGGGATGGCTGACTACCGCACAATTACAGTAAGGGCCAGTCTGAGCCAGACTGTAATTAACGGTGTGGCTCATTTCAATTCAAGTATAGTGAAGGCAAGCGCAAGTCTGTCCACTCCACTTTCCATGACCGATTTACCTGTTTACGAAGGTCAAACTGAAGTAGAGCCGGACTTTGTAGGCATAACGTTAAAGACGGCACGTAAGGCTGTGCTGTCAGACATTACGGTCAATCCTATACAGGTTGAGTCCGTATCAAATCCGCAGGGCGGTAAAACCGTCTATATAGGAGGTATAATATAATGGCTAATGAGTATGTGAGCAAAGTAGTGCTTAGTAACGGCACCACATTGATGGATCTGACAGCTGATACAGTAACAGCAGCTGACCTGCTTTCCGGGGTCACGGCACATGATAAATCCGGTGCTCCTGTTACAGGCACATGTACATATGACAGCGACACATCCGATGATACTGCTGCGGTATCTGAGATACTTGCAGGTAAGACTGCTCACGCAAGAGGTACTCTCCTGACAGGTACTATGACTAATAACGGAGGCGTGACCGGCACGATCAGCACTAAAGCAGGACAGTACACTATCCCGCAGGGCTATCATGACGGAAGTGGGAAGGTTAGTATAGCGTCTGCAGAGCAGGACAAGATTATCGCAGGAAATATTAAGAGCGGAGTACAGATCCTCGGTGTTACCGGCTCATACAGTGGCGAGTCGATTACCGCACAGAGCAAGTCCGCCACACCCTCCTGGACACAGCAGACCATTCAGCCGGATGCAGGGTATGATTACCTGTCTGCGGTGACGGTGGCGGCTATTCCGATTACTTATAGCGACAACAGCGCAGGTGGGCAGACTGTCACCATCGGATGATAAGGTGGTGATGAAATGGCGAATAATAAAGTCGTGCTATCAAATGGCACTATGCTAATTGACTTATCGACAGACACGGTGACGAGTGCCGAGCATATCATGGCCGGATATATTGGACATCTTGCCGACGGTACGGTTGTTACTGGGACTGGTCAAGGCGGCGGTACACCCTCTGCAACTCAGCATACTATCTATTTCGAGTTTGATGACGACACAAATACGGCCATCACAGCGTATTATGACAGTGCTTTTATCAGTGATGCCATCACAGCGACTACTCCGACGACGTATGGTGGTAAGACCGTAACACTGGCACAGCTTGATGGTGTGACATGGTATGAGCCTGCTAACATACCTATTGGAGTACAGCTGATTGACTTTACAAAGGTAACTAATGATTATGTTATTAATTCCAGTGGTGAAGCAGTGGCAGAACAGTGGTATTCGTGCTCTGATTACACAGCAATAGCAAGTGGTATGAGCTTTAGTTATAAAGGATGCAGATGGTTTCATCTTGCATTCTATAACTCAAGTAAGGATTTTATCAGTGCCATTTACCTTAACAATGACACCACAGAAGATCCAAACAACAGCAACATTGGCAATGGTACGCTGTATGGCTCTGAGATCCCGTCAAATGCCAGCTATGTCAGAATAACATCACTAGGTTATCCAGACGAGTCTGAGCTGTCACTCATAAGGACAGCATAAGGAGGTTGTTGCGGACACTAGTCATCAGGTAAAGATTGAGCGTCTTGTGACGGCATAATGAGGAAATCTGATAATACAACAAACCGCCTAATTGATGGAGAAGATTATATGCCATGGCGGAATGTATTGGTCTACCTATTATACGCCCCCAAAAGGAATTCTATATAGGTCAGGGGGTGGTGCCTATGCCTGTGTAATATATCTTCCGAACAAATATCAAAGAAAAAAGAGAGGTGAGTCAAATGAGAGACACATACACGGCCATAAAGGCCGCAATCGTAATGGCCTGCGGAATCCTGTCCGCAAAACTTGGAGCACTCTTCCCTGTGCTCATGCTTCTCATCGCGGTGATGGCGGTCGACTACCTGACCGGCATGTTGGCCAGCAAGAAGGAAGCCATTGAGCATCCGAAGGATCCTGCTTATGGATGGAACAGTAAGAAGGGAGCACTCGGTATCTTCAAAAAGGTCGGCTATATAGCGGCAATCACAGTAGCCATGGTGGCAGACTACCTTACGAATGCCATCGGCGGCCAGCTGGGCTTCGACATGCCGATCAAGGGCATATTCGCTCTTCTGGTGGCAGTCTGGTATCTTCTGAATGAATTACTTTCAATCTCGGAGAATGCCGGCAGAATGGGCGCCCCTGTTCCCGACTGGCTGTCCAGGTATATCGCTGTCCTGAAGGACAAAATCGAAGATACAGGCGAGAAAGACAGCGGCTGAAGCCGCTATTTTTAATGCATAGGGTCAAACAGAAGGCGGCGGACAGCCGCCTTTTTTATTGTAAGAGGAACCAAAATGAATACATGCAAAACAGAACAGGAATATATAAATCAGATTGCGGAGCCTGCACGGCGTTGCTGTAAACGGTACGGTTACCTGCCGTCGGTCCTTATCGCCCAGTCCTGCCTTGAGAACGGGTATGGCATCCCGAGCTATTATGACAACCCGCAGATTGTTCTGCTCTTGAGGTACAACAACATGGTCGGTATTAAGTCTGAGCTTCTTAACAAGTCTTGGACAAATGTCGGTCTTACTGTTTGGCCGGGTGAGAGCCTCAACAAGGATACACCGGAAGTCTACAAGATCAACGGCAGAGACACCAAGGTAACCGCCAACGCTGACTTCCGCAAATACGATAGTATCGAGCAGTCTTTTGCTGATTATCTGTGCTTCATGACGTGGGGGAGCTACGGCGGGCCGGGAGGAGCACCCCAGTATGGGCAGAAAGTCCTTTCTATCAAGGCTCCGGCCAAATTGATCGAGACCGTGCATCAGCTTGGATATGCGACCGGGCCGACATATTCAGACAATGTGAAGAAGATCATCAAGAAGCACAACTTGACCCAGTACGATGACCTTACCGGAGTGACTCCTACGAATTACTATCCGGCGGCAGCGGGCCAGAAGAAGGAGGCGGAGAACGTGACATACAAGACAGTGGAGGAAGCCATGTTGAAGGGCTTCGGTATCAAAGTCATTGATAATACCGCGGCAAACAAGTCAGAAATACCCACGTCGCAGAAGAACGCGATGAAATACTTCGTCATCCACTACCGCGGAGTGAACGGAGAGAACCCTAACCTGTTCAGGAGCACGAGCGGGAGCAAGGGCTTCGGTGGTCAGTTCGATGTCTCCAAGGCCGGCAAGGTTTACAGGGTGACATCTGATGATGCTATAGTCTGGCAGGTTGGAGCGTCTGGCGGATACAAATATATCCATGATGATGCGAGAAACGATAACTGCGTTGGAGTGGAATGCGGGACATATACAGCGTCCGGCAAAGATCGGGACGAGGAGACCTGGTATTTTACGGAGGAGACCCAGGAGGCGGCAGCCAAGCTGGCAGCGGCATTCTTGACAGTTCACGGCTTGCCTTTGTCTCACCTTTTACGACATGGGGACGTGACGACCAAGAACTGCCCTTCGCCGTACAAAAGGGATGAGGGAAAGGGAATCAACTGGACATGGGCCAAATTCAGATCCAGAGTCGCCGGATATATGGAGCAGCTCGGAGCCTCATCTGGAGACACAACAGTCCTGAAACTTGGGATGAAAGGGAAGCCGGTCACGACTCTCCAGGAGCAGCTCATGCTGGCAGGCTTCGCTGACTGCGGATACTATTTAAATCCGAAGGCCTTCGTGACAGGGACTTACGATGCTCAGACCGAGAGATATGTCAGGATGCTGCAGAGGGCCGCCGGCATTGATGTTGATGGCCTCTACGGTCCCATCTCCAGGACTGCTCTGGGCCGGTATGTAGCGGATGCCAAGACGTCCTCCATTGACTTTACAGTGGAGACATTCCTGAAGACAGCCAAAGAAGTGGCCGCCCAGAACAGGAAGAACGGCTTCAGCTATGGCAATGCATCCTGCCTCCCTGCAGTCAGCTCTGAAGACAAGCTCACGTCTTGCGACAGGTTTGTGGACCAGGTCCTCTGGGCATGCGGAGTGAAGGATATCGGTAACAGATCTGTGACGGCCGTGGCAGACTTCCTGGCATCCAAGGGGGCGAAGAAGATCACGAATGTGTCGAAGGTCAAGGCCGGTGATGTGATCTTCTTTAAAGCGCACACTTTCATCCTGGGGAACAAGGTCTCTGAGGGCATCTGGGAGCGCTACGACAGCGGCTCGAAGGAACGGATCAAGCTGACTGGAGCCTATGCAGAATATAAGAGCCAGCCCTTCAAAGAAGGCCTCAGTGGCTTCCTGTACGCCTACAGGCTGCCGTTCAAGACGCAGGCCGAGACGACAAGCTCAGTTATTTACAGAGTCCAGGTAGGAGCTTACAGCGTGAAGGCCAACGCCGAGAAGCGGAAGAAAGCGGTCGAGTCCGCCGGCTTCCCTTGCGTCATCATTGACTATGGCTCCGGAGTGAAGGATCGCTACAGCGTCCAGATCGGCGCCTATTCGGTGAAGGCGAATGCAAAGAAGCAGCGGGATGCGGCGAAGGCAAAGGGTGTCAATGCTATTATCAGGACCGTGAAATCGTAAGGTTTATTGAAAGACGGATGTCTGCAAAATTCGGAACCCGGTGGGCTATACGCCTGCCGGGGTTTTTTATTTGCATTTTGGACTGTGTTGCGGTATTATAAACCATTACGAACAAGTTGAAAGGATTTGTGAACGGTGAATGAAATAAGTCATAAGGAGCGCCAGAGGAGCGCTATCGATAAAGCTCGAGAAATCGTGGATAAAAAGAGCAAAGAGAAGGGCAGGCCGCTTTTCTCGGTTGTAAAGACCTTTGGTTGTCAGATGAACGTGGAGCCAGAGACAATATAAAGTTGAATAATCATTCAGGAACCGCTATATTTAGTATATGGTCTGTGGCACTCTCACAAGTAACAGATAGACCAGATGGGTAAATAGGCGATCTTCTTCATATCAAAAGGCCTCAGCTGGGAAGCTGAGGCCTTTTTTTCTCTTTGTATAGAAATGTATGGGTGATGCCGTTCTTGAATTTTATAGAGGCTACACGGCTGTCAGATACAGTAATATTGTCGATTACCAGGTCGACAAAATCCCTGAGGATTTCATGGGTGACTGTTGGTGCAAACTCGGAATAATCGATATGGCTGGATGTCCTCAGCTTGTGCGCCAGAAGGAATGAGGAGGCGGAGGCCAGGAAGGCTTCGCTGGATGCCGTCTCAGGAGCTGAAGCTGCCTTGATCTTGTTTTCCGCATCGACGCGACGCTTTTCTATCTGGTTCTTCATGTCCAGGTATTCCCGCTCGCTCATGCCGTCATCAGAGTAAAGGTAAGCCTTATTTAATCGTTCAAGAGCACGGCGGCACTTCTCGATTTCTTCTCTGGCCGGACGAATGTCTGCCTGAGCTGGACCTGCCGTATATTTAGGGGAATAGGTGGACCTTCCTGAAGCTCGAGAACATATCAGGCTGAACATATCCTGGAGCCCTTCAGAATCAATCCCGGCTATGCCGGAGAACTCCGGTCCATTGAGGAGCGCGGCTTCCAATTCCTGCACGGATCCTGCACGAACTCTTCTTTCAGTGACTCTGATGATGTTCGCAATATAGTTGAAAATGAACGGTCCGAGGATGACGTCGGAAATGCTTTGAGCGTTGCAGCCCATATACCTGTGCCGGCCTCCGCAGATGTAAATGGAGGGATGAAAACCATTTTTTCTCATGGTGTCTCGCTTCTGCACCTGGTAATGCCGCCCGCAGTCTCCGCATATCAGCTTGTGAGAAAACACGTGCACAAGCTGACCAGTGCTCTGGTGGCCAGCCTTCCTCCTGGCCTCTCCGTTCAGGTTCATCTGAGCATTGACTCGATCCCATTGCTCACGGCTGATCAGTTCATAGAAGACGCCTTCAAGGTAGATCACCTCATCTTCGGGTTTTTTCTTGCCGTGTGCCGACTCCCGATAGTTGTAACGATAATCACCTTTATTGATGGGATTCCGGAGGACGTCGGCTACAGTCTTTGTCGTCCACTTTCCGGCCCCTCGCTTTACTGTAATGCCATGGCTGTTCAGATATTGAGTGATTTTGACGGTCGAGTGAGTCTCGTCATACATGTCATACATCTGCTGCAATATCGCAGCTTCAGTATCATCCGGGACAGGAATCTTTGCCTCCGCATCCCATTGCCAGCCATAGGGGACTCTGGCTCCATTCCAGCGGCCGGCCCTGGCCCGGTCGAGCATGATATCCGTGACGCGCTCAGAGGTGATTTTCCTTTCCAGCTCCGCGAAGACCAGGATGATTTTGAGCATCGCTTCACCCATGGCCGAGGAAGTGTCAAACTGTTCGTTCATGGAAATGAAGACCACTCTGTGATTCTTCAGAGTCTCATACATGACAGAGAAGTCCACCAGGTTCCGGTTGATCCTGTCGATCTTGTAGACAACGACATGGGAGATCTGATCGGAACGGATGTCTTTCATCAGGCGTTGGTAGGCTGGCCGGTCAGTGTTCTTTCCGGAGCGGCCGGCATCCTCGTACACTTCGAGTCTGTCAGCTGGAAGATGAAGCACATGCTCACAATATGCCGTAAGGGCCTGCCGTTGGTACGGCAGGGACTCCTTATCTACCTGATGGCCGGTCGAGACGCGGGTGTATAGTGCCACTTTTCGGCCGTCGTCGGGGTGATGATTCATGATAGGCCTTTCCGGGCATAAAAAAGAGTATAAAAAATAAGCCCTTCAATAATGTTCGGGCTTATGGTATAATTCTATCTGCCAAGATAAGAATTGTTCATAGCTCGAACTGTGAATGGTTCCGGAAGCGCTCAGCGGTTGCCGCCGCTGGGCGCTTTTTCTATTTATGAACAAAAATGTTCATTATGATTCATTATGGTTGATTACCGTCGCGCCGTTGCCGATGGCGCCGTAATTCGTCTCGACACTGATCCTGTCCCGTTCTGCCCTGATGGCAGCGGCGCCGGCTGGGTCCTCTTCCGCAAAGATTTCCAAAGCCTTTTCTTCAAGCACCTCCCACCATTCATCCGGAAGCTCAGTTAAGAGAGAAACGAACTTCCATCTAAAACTATCGGGAGAATCTGCCAGGACCTTATCGGCCCAGGCGAGAAGTTTGGTTTTTCGGTCGACCGGAGCAAACATTTCTCCTTCTCCAGAAACGAGCCATTCTTCATTGACTCCGTATTCTCTACAGATAGCTTTAACCATCTTATCTGTAAGGGTTGAACCGTTTTCTATTGCGCTTAATGTGCTTTTTTGGACCCCAAGACGCTCACCAAACTTTTCAAGAGAATAGTGAAGGCTATCTTTTCTAAGAAATTTCAACCGTTCGTTCGCCGTCATAGTTTTACCTCCTATACCGGATAGTAGCACGACCAAGTAAATAAATCAATAGAGAAATGTTCAGAAATGAACAAATGGATATTGACATAAATCCATAAATGGACTTATAGTGTACATAAGTGAACAAAGCACGTTCACTTTCCGCTTTTTGCTTATTAAGAAAGGAGGTATTTTTATGGCCGATAACGATAAGAAGGACCAGATTATGGAAGTCTTCAGACAGGTGATTTCATCCCTTTCTGAGCGTGGCCAGGAACGTCTGCTCAGCTACGGCGAAGGCATGCTGGCCGCCATTCAGACCAAGGACAGCGGCAAAACGCCGGACGATCCGGCGGCATGAGGAGGCAGGCATGGATTTCAGAAAAGAAACTTTAGAAGAGCTCAAGAAGCTCGGTATCAATTCGCAGGAAGATTTGAAGGCGGCTGTGGATGCTTTCAGGGGCATTGATCTGACATTGATGACGGTTGAGCCTCCGGCAGAGAGCCGGGATGGCGTCGCTTGATACCTTGCTTTGATTATTGCGCCGGCGCAATTTTCCAAAGGAAAGGAGGTAAAAAAGTGAGCGCTGTAAAGACATGGAGCGTGTGCTATTCCGTCCGCTATATCAACCAGACGGAAAAGGAGCATCAGGTGGAGGTCGAAGCCAGGAGCCTGCTTGAGGCCTATCGGATCGTAGCGGCCAACTATGCCGGACCTGAGCTGAAGCGGCCGGATGTGGACAAGGTGGTCATTTGGGATATAGGCATCGTGAACCGGGACGTGTTCTGAAAGGAGCTGCCATGAGACTGATTAAGGAAGAGACAATCCTCAGGAAGTTCGAGGGTATCAAGAACCTGGCTGACGGCGACACGAGCCTCTCCAGGACCGACCGTGAATGTCTCAAGGAAATGCTCGACAGGTTCTGCGAGATCGTGCAGCGTCTGCCTGAGGCGGAGGATGAGGATCCCAATATCCAGGTGTGCGTATGGCATGACCTCCGGAAGGATCCGGATGATCTCCCGAACGATGACATTTTGTGCTGGGGCCATGTGGCCGGCACGGATGTCGAAAGAGAGGTCTACCACGAGGCAGGAGTATGGCTGAACTCATCTGACGGGCTCCAGGTGGATGTGATTGCCTGGACGGACATGCCGGCCTTTCAGATGGAGAAAGAAGGCAGCGGTCTCTCTGAGCTCTATTTATCGGTAGTAAAAGGGGTAAATTCCTCTTTTGATTACGCATGCCGGGTAATAAATGAAGCAATGGAACAGCGCGGGAAGGCAGAGAAATGTTGACACCGATTGAGTTATACAGAAAGCCGGACGGAAGCACTCTCTCGGATGCCGAGAAGGCCATATTCCGGTCGGTAGAGAGGGCACATAAGAACAGGATGGACTGTGAGCGGTACGGCCGCCAGGGCGGTTCGTTCTACATGGCCCTGCAGAACGAACTGCTGAGCGTCATTATGGACGTCCCCGGACTGTGGGACATATGGGAGGATTACAATGCTACTACGCCATAAAGTGGAACTTGTTGATTTGAGGGGGAAGGAGCTGCTGGACGGCTTCCTTAAGCTCCCGCCAAACTTCACGAGCGTGGTTGTCGAGGACAAGAACGGGTTCGTACTGACGACGAATTATATCCAGATCGGCTCCACGCCCTACGACAACGCCAGGATCCTGGAAGCGTTGACTTACATAGGTGAGGACGATGTGACCATCAGACTCGATTACACGGCGGACTGCCCGTTCCCGGAGTACATCACGGATGCCCTTGAAAGGGAAGAGGGATGCTCAGTGGAACATATCATGCATGGCAGTCTCACAAGGAAGCGTATTTTTGACGCCTGGCTCAATGACTGCGGCCTGGGCGGAGCAACAGCGAAGATCATTGAGGGGATCGCTGATATCTACGGCATCCGCCTCACGGACAACGGCTTCGAGATGGTCGGGCCGGAAAGGAGAAGAGAAGGATGAAGACGATGCTGTATCTGGTGCGTGCCCTTACAGGAGTGGATATCTATTTGAGCGCGGTCACCATGATGGCGAGAGGAGCGGAATGGCAGACGGTCATGGCTTTCATTTTCGGGGTGGTCCTGATGGTCCTCTTCCTGATTGCGGACGGCGCTATAGGCACATGGCGGCAGCGGCGCGACGAGGAAGAAGAAATGGAGCGCCGGCGGGCCATGATGAACCGGGAACTGGCAATCAGAACCATGCTCGACCCCATCGACCCGGACAGGGTGTTCCCGGCGGACAGGGCCGAGAGGAAGAAGGAAGAGGATGAATAAGAAGGAAGAACCGCATGTGAGGACGGACTGCTTTCTGCACAGGTACAACAAGAGGTTCCAGCGTCATGATTGTTCAGCCCTCAAGGAATGCTACTGCGCGAATGAAGAATGCAACTTTTACCGGACCGATCCCATTGAGCCGCCGGATCCGTTGTACGCAGGACCGGCTCCCATGCAGATCCACTCTGAGCGGATCCCGGACGAGGTGGTCGCCATGGCGGCCAAGATGCGCCACATGGGGAAGCCGTGGGCCGAGATCGAGCGGAAGTTCGGTCATAAGTACAACCGGACGTCGATCCAGAACAGGATCACGAAGGACCGGCACCGCGGGCTGCTCGCAGGGCAATAAAAAAACCGGCATCCGAAGATGCCGGAAGTCCGAGTAAGACTTTTGACTGATTGCAGCTCCATCATACCCTGGCAGAAAGAAAAATGCAAATAGAAACAACGGCTTTCGGGCCGTTTTAAAACTTGATTAACCATATTAAATCTATCGGAGCAGGGCGGAGATGAGCTACGAGAAAAGAACGTGGGACCTGGGCCGGGTCAGGGAGGTCGAAGAGCGGCACACATGGACCTGGTGCCCTCCGTCAGGCAGGCGGAAAAGAGAGAGACCGACGGCCGAGGCGGTGAAGAAGAACAACCAGCGCCTGGCCGCTCGGAAGAGGCGGATGCAGCTGGAGATGTACTTCGACCAGGACGATTGCTACATGACTCTCACCTACAGGAAGGAGGCCAGGCCGGAGAACATGGCCGCCTGCAAGAAGGACTGGACACGGCTCATGGAGCAGGTCAAGAGGGTGTTCAAGCGCAATGGTGCGGAGCTCCGCTGGATCCGGACTATTGAGGCCGGTCCGAAGGGAGCATGGCATATCCACGCGGTGGTGAAGGAACTGCCGCCGGGGTCCCTGGATACCTCAGGAAAGCCGGTGAACATAGCAAAGCTGATCTCCAGAATATGGCAGAAGAAGATGGGCGGCGGCCGGGTGGACACGCAGTACCTTCAGGAGGACGTGGAACGCCTGGCCGACTACATCACCAAGACCCCCGAGTCCAGTAAGGGCTCCGGGCACCAGGTCGCGGAGAGCAGCTGCTCCGCCTCCCGGAACATGCCTCTCCCGGAACCGGATGTGAAGGCCTACAAACGCTGGAAGACGTTCGTGGGTCGGGATATCAAGGTCCCAAAGGGATGGATCCTTGACAAGAACTCGGTCCGCGAGAGCGTTAATCCATATACAGGATACCCGAGGAGAGAATACAGGCTCCTCCGGGTGGAGACGATGAACAGGAGATGCTAAGAAAGAAGGTTTGAAATGTTTGAAGAGTTTGGAAGGATGGACATAGATGGCATCAATGCCAGGGCAGAGGAGCTGGCCAATGCAGGGAACATGGATGCCCTGCAGCGCCTGGCCGGCGAGAACAGGCTTCTGAAGGAGTGGGTGGACCAGTACTGGAACGGGGAGACTGACAACCTGGTCGTGGATCCGTGCGAGACTGCGCTCTCCCGCATCGATATTGAGGCGGATGACCTGGGAGCGGAGGAGATTATGGGGGACTGGGCGGACTATATCCGCTCCCTGGTCCTGGACAAGGAGAGCTTCGCTGCGGCGGTCATGAGGCCGGACAAGAGCTTCATCGGATGCGTGGGCAGGCTGGCCGCCTTCTCGATCACGCATGCCGAACCCCTCCCGAAGGAGATCATCCAGGCGATGGACAAGGCCGTGAGCAATGACCAGCTCAAAAAGCTCGGTCTTGAGCGCCGCCACCTGCAGTATACCAAGATCGGCATGCCTGGGATCGGGACGGCTAAGAAGCTCATCCGGGAATACTACGAGGAGGGCTGACCATGGCAGAGCTTGCGTTCAAGATGTTCAACAGTGATCTGACGTGTACTCTCGGGCAGGGCGTATATCAATACGAGCCGGGAGTCTGGTACGAAGAACTCGATAGAGCAGCCTATGCAGGCAGGAATGGCTTCCACGTTGCGAAGAACCCTCTGGACTGCCTGACGTACTATAGAGATTTTGGCAATTCGCAATGCTGGGCGGTCCTGATTGACGGTGATCTGGATGAGAGCACTGGGGACTCGAAGGTCGCGGCTCAGCGGATCAAGCTCGTGAAGCGCCTCAGCCTCGGGGAATTTGTTGCTGAGGCCTGCATGTATATCATCCATCATCCTCAGATGCCGTATAACGCAAACGTGACAGCCGGCCCGGCAGCGGGCGCGAACGGAAATGGATTCGCGATAAGTGTCGGTCCGGATGCCAGGGCATGCGGACAGATGGGAGACATTATTGGCATACTGCGGACGAGCGAATCAGACAGAGAGGTCTTAGAAGCGAATTGCTTCGTGGTCGACGGTGATCAGTATGAGCCGGGGGTCTGGTATGACGCGTCAGGAAGGAGGTGCGCGGATGATCCTGAAAGCAGAAGCTGACAAAGTCCCGATGTCTCCGGCAGCGGCGCCGGAGACATGGAACCAGGCGCGTATGTGCGTCGCCGTTGCAAAAAGATATTTCTGCTCTGCCGGCTATGACATCCTCAATGTGGACATCTCGAAAAATGGAGAAGTGGTGGCCAGGTACTTCGCAGATCCCGTTACCGACGAGTTCAAGGCCTATCTGATCGGGGAGCCATGGAGACGGATCAAGCTCGAGAATATCATCCAGCTCGCCTGCGGTCTTGAACCTCGGATAACGACGGATCGGTACGCAATGAGGTGGGACCTGGACGTTGCAGATTGGACCTGGGACGAGGGCTCGGACGTGTTGGCCCAGGCCGTTCTTGGCTGGGAGATCAGTCACTTCGAGAACAGTTCTGAGCATGAAAGATACATGGATAGAGAAGACCGCCGTATAGGGAGAATAACAGACAGACTGAACCGGATAATCGCACAGGCTCCGGAAGGGTTCGAGGCCTGGGCCGCAAAGCTCACCCAGCATCCGTCAGCCGTCTGCACGAACAGGTGGGAAAAGCTGGAACTGTTCACTTATCAGTGCACAGAGTGCAGAGGAGTGTGGCCGAGAAAAACAAAATATCGGCAGAACAGGAGGATCACCTGCCCTCACTGCGGAGCAGAGCTGACAGCTGAGAACTCGCCTCAGACCGGGTTCAAGAACATTTACCTGTTCTCGGCAGCGGCTGACGGATCGGCAAGATGGTATGAGCGGTTCATATGGTCTTACAGCTATTGGGACGTAAAGAATGCATCGTGGTCATTGCAATTGACGGATGCAATCTTAGGAGTCATAGAATCCGGAGAGCAGTTCGGTAAGCTTTACTATCGTTCAGGGCATGGATATGGCGACAGGTCAGGTGATGGGTGCATTCGGCACATGACATCGGGAGTGATCTATCCTGATTTCTGCGGGGCAGACAAGTATATGACCGGTCAACAGAAGCATTGCCTCCGTGTTCTGGCTGATGTGCAGATGGAGGTGAACGCGAACTACATGATAATCATGCCTTACAATCCCTCGATGGAATACCTCCTGAAGGGGAGGTTCTGGAAGCTGGCCAAAGAGATCATCAACAGAGGTGTATTCATGGCATCCAAGGAGGCCGGATCGATCCCGGAGGCATTAAGGATCGACAAGCAGAGATGCAACAGGCTTCGTCAGATAAATGGCGGACATAAGGAACTGGAGTGGCTCAGGTACGAACAGAAGACAGGATACAAAGTATCTGCCGATGACCTGTCCTACTTTGTCAAACATGCCATCAGTCCGGATGAAACATACCGAGGAACGCGAGCCATGCTCAGCAGGATCCCGTCACCTGCGGTGTTCCGCCATTATCTGGAGAAGCAGTCGAGGATGTCGAACAATACGCCGCTTCAGACCGTGGACCTGTATACGGATTATATCAGGATGGCGGAAGAACAGGGGCTCAATCTGGCTTCTGAGATCTTCTATAAGCCCAGGAATCTGGCGGCCGCTCACGACGAGTGCGTCAGAGTGGCTCACAGCAATGAATATAAAAAGGCCGCTCAGAAGGTCATAACGAAATTCCCGATGGTCCCTGGGGTCCTTGAGTCGATCAGAGACAAATACACGTACAGCAATGGACAGTATGCCATAGTTGTGCCTGCCGGTATCGAGGATATCATAGCGGAGGGCAGAGCGCTCGGCCACTGCATCGATACTACGGACAGGTATTTCGACAGGATCCAGCAGCATGTAACGTATCTGGTCTTCCTAAGGAGAGCAAACAGCTGCAGAACTTCGTGGTATACCCTTGAGATCGAGCCCGGCGGGACGGTCCGCCAGCAGAGGACGACCGGCAACCGGCAGAACAAGGAAGACACGGATGCTTACATGCCCTTCATCCGAGAATGGCAGCGGGTGGTCAGGGACAGGATCTCAGAGGAGGACAAAGCCCTGGCGGCCAAGAGCAGGGAGATCCGCATTGCGGAGTACAGGGAGCTCCGCGAGAAGAAAGAGACAGTGAGAAACGGATTGCTTCAGGGGCGTCTCCTCGTAGATGTCCTGGAAGCGGACCTGGTAGAAGCGTAAGGAGGGACAAAGATGTCTGAATACCACCAAGTCACACTGACGGAGTGGCTCGAACTGAAAGAAAAGCTCAGGAAGGGCCTGAACGATATCCGCCAGTCATATGTCAGGGTCGGATACATCCTGAGAAGGATGGACGATACGAAGGCCTATGAGGCAGAAGGCTACAAGAGCGTGGCGGAATTCGCCGAGAAGGAACATGGGCTGAAGCCCAGCACAACGTCAAGATGGATGAGCATTAACAGAGAGTACAGCCTTGACGGGTATTCCGAGACTCTGGATCCGAAATGGATGGACATGAACGCCTCTCAGCTCACCGAGATGCTGGCCCTTCCGGTACAGGACCGGGAAATGGTCCGTCCGGATACACCTCGTGAGGCAATAAGGGAACTGAAGCGCCTGGATAAAGAACAGGGAGTCGAAAGTGACCTTGCATCAGTCGTCACACTGTTCGTGCTTGAATTCCCGGAGCTGATCAAAGAACTCCAGGGCAAGCCTCAGCCTGAACGTATCGCGGCTATTGCTCCGTCGGGCACGAGGTCCTTCAGGAAGAACGGCATGATGCTGATGTTCTACGAGGATACTGTTAAGTTCAAGGCTGCCGGCCATGCTCCGGAGAATGTATCCTGGGATGATCTTTTTACCATCATGGACAATATCGAGATCCCGGTAGATGAGGAGGATGCGGAGCCGGAGGAGCTGAACAATGAGGAATTTGACGGAGAGGCAGCGGGCGAAGAGGTCCAGGAAAGTGCAGTATCTTCAGCTGGTCCTGCAGGCAGAGAGGAAGGACCGGCTGATCAGCCGGTTGAAGACGCCCGGGGAAATGAAGACCGCGGAGCGGAAGAAGAAGCAGAGGAGGAAGCCGAAGAGCCGGACATGAACCCGCCTGAAGGGTGGGAGGAGGAAGCTGTTGCGCCGGCGCAAAACGCCCAGAAAGCGGAGCAGAAAGTACTCGTTCCGGAGCAGAAAATGCCCGTTCCGGAGCAGAAAATGCCCGTTCCGGAGCAGAAAATGCCCGTTCCGGAGCGGCGGGGCGTCACCGACATCAGCAAGATCCCTTCCATCGTGGACGAGGACGGCCAGCCGTCACCGGATCCGGAGGAAAGAGCCGGCGATATACTCGAGAAGTGTGGCGCTAATGTGAGGCGGAAGCTGGTCAATGCAATGTCGGCCATAGATGAGAATATCGACAGGCAGAACTGGAAGAACGCCAGGAGAGAAGCGGAGCGCCTGGTGCGGCTCCTCAGGCAGGTAGAAGAATTTGCCGGGGGATAAGGAGGGGAACAATGGGAAAGTGGTCAGGAACAAAGAAAATGAGGTCGTTCGGAGACCTGTCCCTGGTGACATGGCTCAGGATCTCCAGAAAGTATATTGCGGTCTCGAAAGAAAGGGAGAACCCGGAGACCTATGTGGCAAAACTCTATGACGGGGCGGAATATACCGGCATTTATGTCCGGATGTACGACCTTGAGGAGCTGTACAGGGACATCGAGCGCTATACCCTGGGCCTTGCGAAGGAGAAGCCGGGCCCGGCGGATCCGGAAGATCTGATCTGCGTCTATATGTGAAGCGGTGCCGCTGTCGTCTCAGGGCGGCAGCGGGCCGGGAAAGGAGAAATAATGTTTCTGTCAAGAACGGGGCTCAGAAAGCTCATGACACAGGCCTACAAGGGCCAGGGACTTAAAGTGCGTAATGACGGGACAGGCCTGTCCATCACGGGCACGAAATGGTCGGCCTACTTCCTCATGACCGACATCCCGAAGGAGGTTCTGGGCGACCTGATCAGCCTGGTGGGAAAGCTCCCGGACAGGGAGGAGTGCTATGAGGCATCACCGGAAGGGAACCAGATGCTCCTGTACGATCCGAATGAACAGGATGCCATGGAGGCCGGCAGGAAGGCCGGGCCGAAGCTGGAGAAGCTGCCGCTGATCCTCACGAGCGGCGGCCTGATAGCCGTTCTTCAGAATCCGGACTTTGGCAAACATGACATCACACTGGTGGACGACTACCGGATGGGGCTGATCAATCCCAAATATGTCAATAAAGCGAGCGACGAGTCGTATCCGGAAGGTCCACTGCAGGGAGGCGGGATGATAGAAGGACGCTTCCTGGCAGCGGTGACCTGGTACAACAACCGTATGGGCTTTTCACTGGGGTTCGAGGACACGATTGACGAGTACGGCGGGGATATCGCCCATATCCTTGATGGGCACCTGCTATGGAGAAGCCCCGGAGGCCGGGCGGCGGAGGGAGAGACATGATCGACTTGATGCAGATGATCGGTGAGCCTGCCATGCTCGAAATGCTGGCGGAGGAGTGTTCGGAGCTGTCTCAGGCGGCTCTGAAGCTGTCGAGGAAGAAGAGAGGCGAGAATCCCACGCCGAAGTCAGAGATGGAGTGCCTTGCGAAGGTGACTGAGGAGGCAGCGGACGTCCTGTGCTGCCTTGACCAGCTGGGCGCTCTCATTGATATGGAACGGGTGAATGCCATCAAGGCACAGAAGCTGGTGAGATGGAACCAGAGAATGGAGAAGAGATGATCAGCACGTTTGGAACGGGATTCATTGCGGGATTCCTTCTTGCGCTCCTGATTGCCGCCATAGCCAACATGGCCCGCAAAGGAGAGGATGAAGAACTTGCCTGGGCGAGAAGAGAAGCACAGAAAGGCCTCACGGCAGAGCTGATAGCTGAGAACGAAAGACTGAATGAGGAACTGGACAGAGCGCTCCTCGAGAACGCAAGGCTCAGGGAAGTCGATCCGGAATAGCCGGGGGAGGGGCGCTATGGACGAGGGTGATATCAGGAGGATATGCACAGGCGGTAAGACGCACTGGATCCGCTCATTTGCGGATATCGATCTTGACGGCTACAGAGTGGGCGCGATAGCCATATATCGGGATGAGGCCCTCGGGAAGTACGTGGCAAGGCTGTTTGAGACGGAGGGCCCGACAGAGATCGCAATGCAGGCGGATGATCCGGATGACCTCATCCGGGACATCAAAGGAAATACAGACATGTTCTATACGACACACGGAGCGTCAGGCATTCTGGTCGGATGCTTCGTCTGAAGGGAGGAGTACGTGGCAAAGAAGAATGACGGGAAAAAGGCATTCCTGAACAGCTACCTGGAGGCAAGACTGGAGGCTCTTGAGGTGTCTGAAGAACTGAACAGTTTGTATACCTCCGCTCTTCCCTCAGGGATATCCTATGGCGGCGTCGGCAGCGGCTCTCCGGTCCCTCACGGCCTTGAGGCGGTCTTCTCCAGGATAGACGAGGTCTCACGCCGGCTGAGCGGCCGGATAGACGCGAGCGTGCAGGTCCGGGAGGAGGTGGCACGGTGCATCGACGCGCTTCCCCAGGACGCCGAGAGGAAGGTCATGCGGATGCGGTACCTGAGCCTCAGGGAAAGAAAGGTGAGAGGCAGAGTCGTAGGCTACTGCCACAAGTCCTTCGGAGATATTGCGGAGGCACTGAATTACTCCTACAGATACGTGCTCGAAGTGCATGGAAGAGCGCTGGAGGACCTGGTAGTGCCGAATTTGTCGGAAAAAAGTTAAAGAACCGACAAAATCCGACATTCAGATGTGGTATTGTGGTATCGTGGAAAGACGGATGAAAGGCATGAAATTCTCCTGTAGATGTATCGTGAGGAGGGAGCTCTGAAAGGAGCTCCCTTTTTGATGCGGGAAAGGGCGCGGCATGGTCGAGATCTCCGAGAAATATGCCGCGCTGGCAGCGGTCGTCATAGAAGAACATGAGGACCTGCACTGGCTCAGGCAGTCCGACATCGACATCGGCTATGCCGAATCGGATGTCGAGAAGAAGAAAGGCGGGAAATACGTCCTCGGGGAGTGCCATCTTGTTCCGGATCCGTGGACGGCCTGGTGCCCGCATGATTTTGCGATCGTGATATACGAGCCGAACATAGAGGGGATGAGCAAGGACCAGCTGAAGATCCTTCTCTACCACGAGCTCCTCCATGTGGACATGGATGAACGGAACGGGAAGCCGGTCTACAAGATCCGTCCGCATGACGTGGAGGAGTTCAGGGAGATCATAGACAAGTACGGCATTGATTGGCCGGGAGGGCGGTGAGCAGTGTGGCGAAAGGTAAATACCAGAGATGGATCGAGCCGGAAGGCCTCGCCCTCATCGAGGGCTGGGCCCGCAACGGATTGACCGACGAACAGATAGCGAAAAAGATGGGTGTCAGCCGATCCACGCTGAACGAGTGGAAGGAAAAGTATCCGGACATTTCGGACACCCTAAAAAAGGGAAAAGAGGTAGTTGACTCCATGGTCGAGAACGCTCTGCTCAAAAGAGCGCTCGGTTATACCAGCGAGGAGACGACTTCAGAGCTCAGATTCGACAAAAAGACCGGGAAAAAGGACCTCGTGATCACCAAGCGCGTCAGGAAAGAGGTGCCTCCGGATACGACGGCAGCAATATTCTGGCTGAAGAACCGGAAACCGGACGTCTTCCGTGACCGCCAGGAGGTCGAGGTCGCCGGCCTGGCCGAAGAGCAGAGCAAGCTGGCGGAGCTGCTCGAACAGAGGAGGAAGAACAGGAAATGAGGGTCGGACCCAAGTTCGACGCCTTTATCGACTGCGACGCGCCGGTGGAGTTCCTGGAAGGGACTACATTTTCCGGGAAGACGACCGTGGGCGTGTGGAAGTTCATGCTCAATGTGGCCGAGAGCCCGAAGCGCCAGCACATCATAGCGGGCCTCGACCTGGGAACGGTCGAGAAGAACATCATCACCAAGGACCACGGCATTCTCGATGAATGGGGGAAGCTGGTCCAGTATTACGGCAACGGCACCAGGTGCGAGAAGATGCCGCACATCCTCTTTTCTCCGGCACCCGGTGTAGACAAGGTCATCTACATCCTCGGATACGATGACAAAAAGCGCTGGAAGAAGGCCCTGGGCGGCCAGTACGGATGCCTCTACATCGATGAGGTGAACATAGCGGACATGGATTTCGTCCGAGAGGCTGCCATGCGGTGCGACTACCTCATGTGCACGCTGAACCCGGATGACCCGTCCCTGCCGATCTACAGCGAGTACATAAACTGTTCCCGCCCTCTTCCTGAGTGGGCGGACGGAACGCCCCATGAGATCCTTTCAGCGCTCTCTGAGCCCGCGAAACCGGGATGGGTGCACTGGTTCTTCACCTTCGACGACAATATCTCTGTGACGCCCGAGAAGAAGGCCCAGATCATGCTTAACGTGCCGAAGGGCACGAAGCTGTGGAAGAACAAGATCCAGGGCCTCAGGGGCCGGGCGACAGGCCTGGTCTTTACGAACTTCTCACGGCAGGTCCATGTGAAGGACCGCAGATGGGCGAGACAGTACCTCCGGGAGGCGGAGGAATTCAAGAAGACGGACAGGAAGGAGTTCTTCAAGATCTTCACGGCAGGCCTTGATACGTCCTACTCCACCAAGTCCGACGATACATTCGCCATGACCTTCCTGGGCATCACCAACAAGGGGAAATGCGTCTGCCTCGACGAGGACGTCATCAATAACCGCGACAAGAATAACCCTCTGGCACCATCCGACATGGTCCGGAGGTTTTCTGATTTCCTGGAGAAGAACCGGCAGGAATGGGGATTCGCGAGAGCGGTCTTCATAGATTCTGCCGACCAGGCTACGATCACGGAGGCCAACAAGTTCAAGCTGCGGACCGGGAGCCCCTACGAGTTCACACCGGCGTGGAAGAAGACCAGGATCATAGACAGGATATATCTGCAGCTCGGGTGGTTCGTGAGCGAGGGGAAAGAGGCGGATTACTACGTCCTGGACCACTGCACGAACTACATCGGGGAGCTGGAGACCTACAGCTGGAACGAGGACAAGATCAACGAACCGGAGGACGGCCATGACCACTGCATCAACTCTGCGCAGTACGCATGGCTCCCCTACAAGACGACAATCGGAGTACACGAATGAGTGTGTGGGAGAAAATGAACGACGCTATAAGGACCGGGATTCGGTCATACCTGAGGATAGAGCCGGCCCAGACCAGGGCCATCACCATAACCGAGACGTTCGACTATGCGTCGAACGCTGCCAAGAACAGGATCTGGTACAGGGGCGACAGCGCGGAGCTGTCCCAGCTCTACGACCAGATGCCCGGGACCATGAACGAGCGGCAGCGGTTCTGGGCCGCCAGGAGCTCGGCAGGCCAGGAGATCCGGAAGATCCACACGGGACTGCCGGCGCTCATGGTGAACGTCCTGACAAATGTGACCATCGACGACATGGCCATCGCCCTGGAAGGCGGGGAAAATGAGGACATCTGGGAGAACATCGCCAAGGAGAACCGGCTGAAGAAGCTCCTGGAGAAGGCGGTGAACGAGACCCTTTATATCGGGGACGGCGCCTTCAAGATCTCCTTTGACGCGGATATATCCCAGTACCCGATCCTTGAGTTCTATCCAGGGGACCGGGTCGGACTGGACATCCGGAGGGGCCGTATCCGGGAGGTGATCTTCAAGACCACATACAGCCATGGATTCTCTGACTACGTCCTCGAGGAGCATTACGGCTTCGGCTATATCCGTAATGTGCTGACGCAGAACGGTTCTCCGGTGGACTTGGGCTCCATCCCGGAGACGAAGGACATGGAGAGGGGCTGGGAGTTCGGCAGCGAGGACGACCGTTATATGATGGCCGTGCCTGTCAGCTTCTTCAGTTCTCCGAAGTGGCCGGGCCGGGGAAAGTCTGTATTTGACAGCAAAATAGACAGCTTCGACAGCCTGGACGAGGCCTGGTCCCAGTGGATGGACGCCCTCAGGGCGGGCAGGGCCCATACCTACATCCCGGAGAACCTGATCCCGCGCGACCCCACGAACGGGGCGGTCATGACGCCCAATCCCTTCGACAACCGGTATATCCGGACCAGCGCCGACATGGCCGAGGGAGCGAAGAACGAGGTCCGCACGGAACAGCCCTCTATCCCTCATGAGAGCTACCTTTCGACCTATACGACCGCCCTGGGGCTCTGCCTGCAGGGCATTATCTCTCCTTCCACCCTCGGCATCGATGTGAAGAAGCTGGACAATGCGGAAGCCCAGCGGGAGAAGGAGAAGACCACGCTCTACACGAGAGGCGAGATCGTGGATGCCCTCCAGACCGATATCCCGGAGCTGGTCAGGGCAGCGGTCATGGCCTACAGGGATTTCCACAGCATGCCGGCCGTCAAGGTATCTGCGACCGTCGAGTTCGGGGATTACGCCAATCCGTCCTTCGAGGCGACCGTGGAGACCATCTCCAAGGCCCGCCAGGGCGGCGTGATGTCCATTGAGGCCTCCGTGGACGAGCTCTACGGGGACGACAAGGATGATGCCTGGAAGCGTGAGGAGGTGGCCCGCCTGAAGGCGGAGCAGGGCGTAGCGGAGCTCTCAGAGCCGGCCGTGAACACGGCCCTCGGAGACTTCACAGTAGATCTGGAGGATGACGATGGGGCAGATGACGGTGAAGATCGGTGAACGGATGTACCGGATGCCGAAGGGCAAGTACAGAGAACTCCTTGCCGTGGCGAAGGAGCAGATCCCGACAGGCGTGTACGCTGTTGAGAAGGGCAGCTACGCAGAGCTCAGGAAGGACGTATGCCGGAGCGCGGGAGAAGTGAAGCGCCTCCGGAGAAAGTGGAAAATGGCGGGCTTCAAGGCCCTCACGAACGGAATTTGACGGGAAAGCCCCGGAGGTCGATAAAGGATGGCCCTTAAAGAATATGACATCGCAGGGGCCTTCCAGGCCGTCGAATATGAGCTGATCAATTCCTTCCTCCGGAACATGAAGAGGCACAGAGTCGAGGAGGTCAAGGAACAGAAGCAGTGGGAAATGTGGCAGGTGAAGCAGCTCCAGGAGCTGGACCTCTACAAGAAGCGGAACGCGAAGAAGTACGGCGCCAGGTTCGTTGATATCAACAAGACCGTCGCCGAGATGATCCGCCTGGCCAATGAGGAAGGCCAGATGGACCAGGAGACGGAGATCCTGGAGGCCATGAAGGAGGGGCTGAAGACCAAAAGGGCCTCAAAGGCGCTCACCGCCCAGTTCTTCCGCACCAATGAGCGGAAGCTGAACGCTCTGATCGACGCCACCACCCACGATATGGAAGCTGCCGAGACTGCCATCCTCAGGAAGGCGAACGATGTCTACAGGAAGACGATCTTCAACGCCCAGGTCTACGCCAACACCGGCGCCGACACCTACGAGAAGGCCGTCGACATGGCAACGAAGGAACTCATGGCAGCGGGGCTCACCTGCGTGGAGTACAAGAACGGAGCCAGGCACACCCTGCCGGACTACGCTGACATGGCTCTCCGGACCGCGAACAAGCGGGCTTACCTCCAGGGAGAGGGCACAAAGCGCCAGGAGTGGGGCATCCACACTGTGATCGTCAGCAAGCGCCTAAAGGCCTGCCCGCACTGCATACCATTCGCCGGTAAGGTCTTCATAGACGACGTCTGGGGCGGAGGGACGAAGGAGGACGGGAACTATCCGCTCCTGTCCACGGCCATCGAGGCCGGGCTCTATCATCCGCGTTGCAGGGACTCCCACACGGCCAATTTTCCGGGCATAACCGACAGGCCAAAT
>ODAI011044667.1_pt1 | contig 39499 bp, 30 predicted proteins | sample 1539321 | NCBI WGS metagenome assembly ODAI01 (sample SAMN02144231, study PRJEB22623) | gut metagenome | biome: sheep rumen | host: Ovis aries | place: New Zealand
GAACACTTGCCCTGGGGTCGCACTCGCTTCCTCATCGATGTACGTGATTCCATTTCTGGTAAGCGACATGCGAACATTAGCTATCGTATCATTGATGATAATCTGAAGTTCGCAGTCATTCTCTACAGATCCGATAGTCACCCATTCATACACCGGCCCCCTACGAGGACCTTGGGAATCCATCGTGGTATTGCTCTCAACATAAATTTTCTTCTTGGCATAAGTCGTAGCTGGAAAACTGGCCAGCATGAAACAACTCAGCACTAAATAAATAATATTCTTCATCATGTTATTCGTTAAGGTTAGACAAATAGATGCCGCAAATATAAGCGAAAAAAAGATATGCACAAGCATTTGAAAGGGGAAAATGGAAACGTTAGCGTTTCGCCGAAAAACGCACTTAACACATTGTTTTCATGAATGTTAGGAAAAGTAAATAAAAAATCTTAACTGAAAATAAAACGCCTTGGGCGGTGATAGAGCGGCGAAACAGAGTCAAAAATGAGGGGGCGAGTGATGGTTTTCAGCTATGAATATGCTAATTTTGCACCATATCCATTAACACCTCAACATGGCAGATGATCATGAACAAATTTCCTGAATCCATCCTTCTCACCCTACTGCTCATCACAGGATGCACCACATCACCTGACTCGAACATACTGAGTGAGATCGACTCACTCGTGGCCGCAGAGGAATATGACTCCGCTCACCATGAGATCGTGAGAACAAAAGGCCGCTTCGACAGACCACAAGACTTGGCACACTACCAACTCCTGCTCGCCAAAACAAGCTACCTCACCTACAACACCCTCCCGTCGGACTCCATCATCGACCAAGCCATTGCGTTTTATGAGAAAGCCAACGAACCACTAAAACTGGCTGACGCCTACTATTACAAGGCTGCATGCTCGCATGAGAGACGAGATTACGCACAAGCCATCCGATACTACAAAAAAGCTGAGGAGGAGGCACAGAAGACTGATGACCTCGCCTTGAAGTATAAAATAGCGGAATCGATCGTAAAAATCAACAGCCAAAACAACAATGACAGACTGCAGCTGAACTATGCCCATCAAGCACTACAGATCGCCCTGGAATCCGGCAACAAGAACTGGATGGCTTATTCCTACTTCAACCTCTGCAGAGCCTATCAGAACATCGGGGATATAGACAGCATGACGAATTACGCCAAGCAGCTGATCACACGACTCGATGATATTTATCCAGAAGACAAACCTGCTTTCTTGTCATGCATCGGATATATGTATTATAAAAAAGGTGATTGGCAACTGGCGAAAAAATACTATAAGGAGTCGCTCGACCTGCAGAAGACCGCTCACACCATGGTCAATCTGGCTGATGTCTATGTCAAGGAAGGAAATGAGAAAGAGGCTTACAAACTCTGGGGAAAAGCATTCCTAATGAACGACTGCAAAGTAAAGGACATCATCATGTTTAACATGCTACAATATGATCTCGACCATCACAGAAACCTGGAGGATGCCTGCGACCGGCTATATGGGCTATATATCACGAAAGACAGCATGGAGAACGCTTTGAGAGACAGGACAATACAAGAAATGCAACAACAATATGACCAGGATCGGGAGAAAAACAATGCCAACAAGAGACAAATGAAGTGGATGATGGCGACCTTGACTTTAACGCTCATCATCATTTGCCTCTTGACTTATCTGAAATACCGCAAGCAAAAAGCTACTCTCCAGATGGCAGAACAGCAATCGCTCATCAACACTTACATGAGCGAGGCCCATTTCTTAAAGGCAAAGGTGCAAGACAAAGAAGCACTCATCAAAGAATACAAGAAGAAACTGCAAACGAGCCAAAAGGAAGAGGGGAAACTGACCGATGAGGAAGCTAAACACCAGCTTGAAATGATTGAGAAATATAGAACCCAGATCCAAGAACTTGAATGTGAACGCGAAGAGGCCTTGGAAAAAATAGACAAGCTGAACGACACCGTCAGGGACCTTGTCAAACAGGCAGCTCCACGCTTGAACCATGGGAAAATCCTATATGACTCCATAGTGGAAAACGGATCAGCCGGGAAATGGAGCAACGAGGACTACAAATGCTTCATCGAATACTACAAAGCAATAGACCTGGCGAACTACAAACGGATTGAAAAAGAATATCCTCACCTGACGTTGAGGAATTCACTTTTTCTCATTCTCCATGAAATGGGAAAGAACGATGATGAGGTGGGACAAATCATGGGACTTTCTCACGAGGGCATCAGGTCGACCAGATTCAGGATTCGCAGCAAAAAGAGATGAATGCAGGCTAAAAAGGGGAAGCGAAAAGCTCCCCCTTTTTTAGATGATATAAATAAACAGAATTAGTCTTCGACAACGACTGGCTTGTACTTCGGCACAAGGGTCTTCATGACACACCAACCGATGAGATAGGCCACGGCGCAGAAACAGAAGACAATCATATAAGCTGCAGGCTTGCCGTCGTAACCCAAGAAAGTGAAAGCCTCACCCTGCCCTTCGGCGTAAGTGAAGAGATTACCAGAGATTTTGTTAATCAGCATGGAACCCAGGCCACCAGCCATGGCACCGATACCAGTGATGGTGGCAATGGTGGATTTGGGGAACATGTCGCCCACGGTGGAGAAGATGTTGGCAGACCATGCCTGATGACCGGCACCGGCCAAACCAATGATGATGGCAGGCCACCAAGCCGGATCAATGGGGCTGGCCTCCCACATGGCCAAAGGCTGTGCGAAAAGAGCAAACAGCGGGAAGAAAGCAAAGATCAGCATGGCCAGCATACGACCGGCATAAGGATTCATGCCTCGCTTCTCGACGAAGAGCTTTGGCAAGTATCCACCGAAGATGGAGAGGACGGTCACAATGAAATACAGGGTGAAGATGAGCAGCTGGCCCATGCCGGAACTTGACTTGTAGCCGAACTGATCGGAGAAATAGGCCGGAGCCCAGAAGAGATAGAACCACCACACACCATCGGTCATGAACTTACCGACGATAAACGACCACGTCTGTTTGAAGGTGAAACACTTCGCAAAACTAATGGCAGGTCCCTCATCGTTAGCATCTTTCGGATCTTCCTCAGTCTCTGCATCCTGATTGATGTAAGTGAGCTCAGCGGCATTGACATGCTTGCTCTTGTTGGGTTTGTCGTAGATAAACACCCAGAGAGCCATCCACACGAAGCCCAGGGCACCGATGATGATGAAGGCCATTTCCCACCCGAAAGCCTCAGCCAACGGCGGGATGCTGATCGGGGCTGCCAAGGCACCGACAGATGCTCCGGCATTGAATATGGAGGTGGCGAAAGCGCGGTCTTTCTTGGGGAAATACTCGGCTGTCACCTTGATGGCAGCAGGGAAGTTGCCGCTCTCACCCAGTGCGAGAATAGCACGGCAGAAGAGGAAGAGATAGACGCTCACGGTGGCGATGCTCAAAGCCGTCATCGATCCAGCTTCCACAGCACGAAGGGCCATTACGCTGTCAAGACCCTCATACTTCATGGTCACCCATCCGCAGGCAGCATGGAGGCATGCGCCAAGCGACCATACGAAGATGGCCCAAAGGTAACCTTTCTTGGTGCCCATCCAGTCGATGAACTTTCCGGCAAAGAGGCAGAACACGGCATAAAGGATGGAGAAGACCGATGTGATCGTGCCGTAGTCGGCATCGGTCCAGTGGAACTCGGGCGCGATGAAATCCTTCCACGTCAGCGAAAGCACTTGGCGGTCCATGTAGTTGACCGTGGTGGCGAAGAAGAGCATTGCGCAGATGACCCAACGATAATTGGTCATTTTAGTAGTTTGTATGGGACTCATAAAGATAAATGTGATTAAAAAATTTACATTCTATCTGCAAAGTTACTGCAAAATCAAGGCAATACAAAATAAAATCCTCTCTTTTTTTATTTTTTGACGATTCGGGTGTTGTTTTCAACGATTCGGGTAAAATAGCGGATTAATGAAAAAGCAGCACACCTGCATCCGAGGTGTGCTGCCTGAAGGGTGAGTTATTGGTTGGGAATGCGGTCCACTTTCTGGAATTTGATACCGGTCCCAGACCCGGAATTGGAGGGTTGGTTGGTGCTCTCGAAATGGAATCCCGTGCCCCCCTCATCGCGCTGGTAGCGTTCTTCGTTAGGACGCTCATCTCTTCGCCAATCGCGCTTAGGCCGTTCAGGACGGCGTGGTGGCTCCTGCCATTCATCATCCCTATCGGGACTCATACTCCGTCGTGGTGGTTCATTCCTCCTCACATTATTGGTGGGCGGATTCATGGGTGCCGGGGGTGCGTCGCGCAATCCGGGAGGTGAAACGGGGTTGTTGTTGAGCGGTTCCACCTTCCCCTCCATGATGTTCAGGGTATACATGCCACGAGGTTTGTTGTTTGAATCGGCTGTTGTGATATAGAGCATGTAGTCGTCTTCTACATCGACATCGACACTGGCCACCTTCTCAGATGTACCCGCACCGGTAATCCTGACCGTCTCCGAGACATCGTTGTCGGCATCGTATTTGATCAACTGCCCCTCAAGGGTGTAATACATGCGATGAAGGCCATCCTCGTTATAAGTGACGATCACCTCAGCCCCTTCGGGCAGGCTCTCACGCACACTGTTGAGCAAATCCTGGGGAGTATTTGCTGCTTTCTGGGTATCCGATCCGGTCTTATCCGTTTCAACCTCGGCCTTCTTCTCCTGAGAAGATTGGACAACCTCGGTATCGGGAGTTTTCTCATCGTCTTTTGAAAGCAGGAAGTAACCCAGAAGACCAAGTACGATGAGTAAGAGGGCGACAAGAGCGATCAACACGTATTTCAGCGCATTGCTTTTCTTGGGAGAAGGGGGAACTGGAGTGGCATATCCGCCTAGTTCTGTGGCACCATCAGGGATGAGAGTCGGCTCGGGCTTAAGATCAGGACTAGGTTCGGGTTTTGGTTCGGGCCTGGGTTCGGGCCTGGGTTCGGGCCTGGGTTCGGGTTTGGGTTCGGGCCTGGGGTCAGACCTGAGATCGGGTCTGGACTCTGGCTTAGGCTCGGACTTAGGTACTACGGGTGGAACGGGGATGGGCGTCACACTTGGCTGGGCGGTGCTTAATCTCTCTCCACATACCGGACAAGTCTCAAGGCCCACATCCACGGACTCCCCACAATAGGGGCAGGTCTGCTTGGAGGTAGTTGGAGGGGCAGGTTCGGCAGGGGCGACCGTGGGAGCCGGCACAGGCTCTGGAGCTGGCTCAGGCCCAGGAGTTGGCTCAGGCTCTGGAGCTGGCTCGGGCTGTGGAGCTGGAGCAGACTGGATGCTAAGACTCTCGCCACAGACAGGACAAACAGACAGGCTCGCATCCACCTCTTCTCCACAATAAGGACAAGTCTTGGTGTTTGCGGCCGCAATGGTTTGCTCCACAGGTTCATCACCTATTCTCTCACCGCAACAAGGACAGACGTACGCATTGTCATCTATGAGTTCCGCACAAACAGGACATCTTTTCATGATGGTGAAACGTTTGGGTTATACATTGATATCATTACGCTATTATACCTTTCTCCTGGAGAGATTGCGATAGATAACCGCCTGACAGCCCAAATTGATGACCATATAGGCAGCCAAGAGGACGACGGACAAAATGGTTCCCACAAAGGCCAGTTTGATCATACCAAAGAGGAATGTCAACAGCCAAAGAGCGACCATCAACACCATGTAAAGCACAAACGATACGCCAAATATGGTCCACTTGTAGCCATAGGTGATCTTGTTGCTTTGTATCAAGGCATCGGAGGGAGAGATCTCTTTGTCGATCATCAGATACAGAGCCTGCGACCATCCTATAGAGATAATGATTCCGGGGATGATCAAGAACAGGAACGCAGGGAAAAGCGACATGAACATCAGCCCGAGCAAGGTGAAGAATTCTCCCATATACTTGCGGTATTTCCCATCGAAAAGGAAAGTGGGACTGATCGTCTTGTTGGCATTCTTGCTGAACTCGATCGGCAGCGTCATCATGCCGATAGTCGTTCCGACGTTGATGTAAGGAATCCAAATAGTCAGGATATAGAGGATATAGGCCAAGAACAACTGGAGAAAATTCTTAAGGCCGATCTGAATTCCTTCGGACAGGACACCGCCAAGGGTGATGACAGGACCGTATTGCCCATCGGAATCATAACTGGTGGCATCAGCGGCGTAGGAACTATCCTGCCGGGCTGACTCTTGCTCATATCCAAAGCCCTGCTGTTGGCGGCGAGCTTCCTCCTGGCGACGAGCCTCCTCCTGACGGCGGGCTTCCTCCTGACGACGAGCCTCCTCCTGACGGCGGGCCTCCTCCTGACGACGAGCCTCCTCCTGACGACGGGCTTCCTCCTGACGACGAGCCTCCTCCTGGCGACGAGCCTCCTCAGCAGCATTGGTCTGGCTTTGATCTACAGATGGAACGACGGAATCGAACCAATAGCCACAGTAGCGGCATTTGCGCGCTACAGACTTGATCATTTGTCCGCATTTGGGACATCTTTTCATATCTTCCATGGTTGACGATAGTTTGGTTTATAAATAGACGAACAATTCTCTTACATATTCTGGGGTTACTCCACTTGGAGCTGGACAATATCGCTTTGGAGGCCGACGGCCTTGGCTGTGAGTTTCACTTCTCCAGAGTCCTTACCGGCCTGAAGCACGACGAGGCACTTACCGGCAAAAGCCCGTCTGTTATTGGCCTTGAACCGCTCCAAAGAAGTCTGGCAGCCATTGTCGACACCAGCGATACTGGCATGCCCCGTCACCTCAAAGAAAATCTGATTCTCAGCATCAGGACAGAGGTTGCCATCCTTATCGACCACTTCCACTGTGACGAAAGCCAAACTCTTGCCATTGGCCTGCAACATAGCACGGTCGCTGTTCAAGCGAATCGCATAGGGAGCCCCAGCGGTGCGGATCACTTGTTGGCGCACATCCCGCCCGTCTTTCCGCGCCACCACCTTGACCTCGCCAGGCTCATAGGTCACCCGCCACATCACATGATACTGATGAGAGTCAGCCTTCTTGCGGATGCCCTGACTCTTGCCATTGACAAACAGTTCCACCTCATCAGCCTGGTTATAGTAGCACCACAGGTCGATGGTCTGGCCCTCGATCCAATTCCAATGCGGGAAAAGATGGAGCACTGGTTTATCAGTCCATTCGCTCTGGTACAAATAATACGAGTCTTTAGGGAAGCCGGCCAGGTCGACGATGCCGAAATAACTGCTGCGGGCAGGATAGGCATAAGGAGTTGGCTCTCCGATATAGTCGAAACCCGTCCAGATAAACTGGCCACCCACGAAGTCATTGTGCTTCACCACATCCCAGGTTTCCTCATGCGTGCTGCTCCACGAGGCGTGCATATTGTCGTAAGCACTGCATTTGAACGAAGGGTCGGTGTATGGCAGCCACCACTCCACAGGAGCCTTATAGACCGAGTCGCTGGGCATCATATAGAAGCCACGGGTCTGCAAGGCCGAGACACTCTCGCTGAAGATAAAGGGTTTGCCGGGGAAATTCTTGGGCACATCCTTCACCCACTGGTGATGGTAGTTGAATCCGATGATATCGATGGCACCACTCTTGAAGAGGTGATTACCCGGATCAGGTTCGTTGCAACCGGCCGTGATCGGCCGTGTGGTGTCATAACGTCGCACGATCTCAGCCAAATGACGAGTGAGCAGCGAGTTGACGCTGAGTTCCCCCTCCTTGGCCAGCGTGGAAGCGTCGTGACCGGCATTGAGAATGAGGTTGGCCTGCTCGAGCGACAATGTATCGGCCTCCGCCGACGACCATTGCTCGAGCACCTCGTTGCCAATGCTCCACATCAGAATCGAAGGATGGTTGCGGTCGCGCAGAATGAGGTCGGAGAGGTCGCGCTCATGCCACTCATCAAAGAATCGGGCATAATCGTTCTGGGTCTTCTTGCGGCGCCACATGTCAAACGACTCATCCATCACAATCAAGCCCATCGTGTCGCACATATTGAGCAGTTCGGGAGCAGGTGGATTGTGCGAGCAGCGTATGGCGTTAGTGCCCATCTCCTTGAGGATCCGCAACTTGCGATGAATGGCATCCTCATTGATGGCCGCTCCGAGACACCCCAGGTCATGATGCTCGCACACCCCATTGATCTTCATCGGTTTCCCATTGAGTGAGAACCCTTTCTGAGGATCGAAACGGAATGCACGGAATCCTGTTACGGTGACAACATCATCCACAACCCGGTCATCGACCAGTATTTCCGTCTTTACCTTATAGATATAAGGGTCGTCGACCGACCAGAGGTGGGGCTTTCTCACCTTGAGGTGCGACTGCCATTTACTGCCAGAAGCCTTTGCCACCACCCTTCCCACCTGGTCGAGGATGGTGTGACGAACCACTGGGCGAATCTTGGAATCGGGAATCACACACTTCACATCGACATCCACGTCGCCCTGAGCCGTAGTCTTCACATACACGCCCCAGTGGTCGACGTGCACATCAGATGTAGCTGTGAGCCAAACATGACGGTAGATGCCGCAACCACTGTACCAACGGGAGTTGGGCTGGTCGCTGTTGTCGACCCTCACCGCGACGACATTGTCTCCGTGACGGTTGAGGTAGGGCGTTAACTCATATTCGAATGAACTGTAGCCATAGGGCCGCATACCCAGACGGTGGCCATTGACATAGACGGTGGCATTCATATAGACACCGTCGAACTCGATGAAAAACTTGTCGGAGCCATCGACCCTGAAATGTTTGCGATACCATCCCACGCCGCCAGGCAGTGCTCCCCCACTCGCTCCCGATGGATTGGCCGGTGAGAAATCACCCTCGATCGCCCAGTCGTGAGGCAGGTCGAGCTGTCGCCACCAGGAGTCGTTATAATCCACGGCAGCCATCTGTGCCGAGTCGGCGAGGACAAACCGCCATCCTTCATCAAAGCATTTGCGCTCTCTCGCACTGGCTTGCACCAGAGCGAAGAGAGCGCAAACGAGCGTCAGCGAAAGTCTTCTCATCATAGATTTCATAACTGGACCTTCAATTCTTTACCTGAATAATTGACAAGCATTCCATCAGGATGCTGCAAGTCGAGCGCAACAGCTTTACCAGGAGACACGGCTACCACATTGAAGCGGCGGTTCTTGAGCATGCCCTTGAAACTGCCCGAGCGTTTGCCGATGGTCAGTGTTTTCGTCGCCTCATCATATTTCATGTCAATGGTGGCATATTTACCCTTCTCGTAATTGTAGTTGGTGCCTTCATCCTCATAGAGTTGGAAACAGCCATCAGCACCCTGATAAACATAGAGGTTGATAAGTTCGGCCGGTTTCTGATCACTCCACTCCATCTCGGGACCAAACGGGACGATGCTGCCCTCACGCACATAGACCGGCATCCGCTCATAAGGAGCATCGACCACGAGGGTCTGTCCGCCATCGATATGCTCACCCGTATAGAGGTCATACCACCCACACTGGCTGGGGAAATAGACACTGCGGTTGCGCGCCTGGGAATAACCCACAGGACAAGCCATGAAAGCCGGGCCAAACATCCACTGGTCGGGGATGTCGTAGACCTTCTCGTCGCCATTGAAGTCCATGGCCAGACCACGCATCATGGTATAGTCGCGGAAATGCACCCATCCGGCCATTGAATACAGGTAAGGCATCAGATGATAGCGCAGTTTGTCATACCACACGATGGTCTTGTAAGCGGGATGATCCTCCGGGGCGATGTTCCACACCTCGCGGAGCGGCCACTGGCCATGAGCGCGGTAGAGGGGGATGAAGCAGCCAAACTGGTTCCAGCGGGTCTGGAGTTCGCGCCACTCAGTGAGATCGGCATTCTCCACCCCTGTCTGGTCATACACTTGCTGAGCCTTGACATAACGGTTCTCCACGGAGAAACCACCCTGGTCCATGCCCCAGAAGGGCAGTCCACTCATGGAGTAGTTGAGTCCGGCGGTCATCTGTGCGCGCATATCCTCCCAGCGGGTGCCGATATCACCGCTCCAAGTGGCAGTGGAGTAACGCTGCTCGCCAGCGAAACCGCTACGGGTGAGCAGGAAGACTCTCTGATTGGGATTGACTGAGCGCTGTCCGTTGTAGATGGCATCGGCGTTGACGATAGAGTAAGCGTTGAAGTACTCCGTGGAAGTGCCTAAGGCAGTAGGACCACTGAGAGCCTTGCGATACCACACCGGCGTACAGTCACGCACATTGGGCTCGGATGCATCCATCCACCATGCGTCGATGCCGAATTTGAACTTGCTGTAGAGGTTGTCATTCATCTGCCGCCAGAACATCTTGCGGGCACCTGCATCATAAGCGTCGTAGAAAGAGCCTGTGAAACCAAGCCAGTCGTGGATGTCGTCGGTGATGGCCTGATGATAAATCCACCCCTTGCTGTCGAGCTCCTTGTAATTGTCGACGGTGTCATAGAACTTCGGCCAGACTGAGATCATGAAGCGTCCGTTCATCTGATGCACACTGTCAAGCATAGCCTGTGGATTGGGGAAGCGTGCAGCCTCGAAAGTGTGGCTGCCCCAGTCAGGGAGTCTCCAGTAGTTCCAGTCCTGCACGATATTGTCGACGGGGATGTGTCGCTGACGGAATTCGGCCAGTGTACTCTCGATCTCGCCACTGGTCTTGTAACGTTCCCGGCTTTGCCAGAAGCCAAGCACCCATTTGGGGTAGAGAGAAGCCTTGCCGGTGAGGGTACGATAACCGCTGATCACCTCATCCATATTACGGCCAGCGATGAAATAATAATCCATGTCGCGGCTCATCTCACTCCAGATGCTGATCACCTTGTCCATCTTGGTGCTCGGTCCGTTCTCATATCGAGGAGCGACCCTCAGACCGCAATAGCTCACGCCACCATCGGGTTTCCACTCGATACGCAGTTGGGTGCGTTTGCCTTTCAGCAAGGCGGTCTTGAATTTCCAGGAGTTGGGGTTCCATGCCGTGCGCCATCTCTCGGGCACCACCTCCTTGCCACCGACATACACCTTCATATATCCGGCATAATAGAGAATAAAATGATAGACATCGGTCTCGGGAGCCTCGATGAATCCATCGTAGACCACTTTGGCACCGTCGAGATTAAAGCCTTTGGGCAGGTTTTTGATACCTCCATTGTCGGTGGCGTTACCGATCTTGGATGTCGACGGGCAGTCATATTCGAAATAGATGGAGTCTTCGCCGCGCACGATCTTCTGTCCGTCCTTATCGACATAAGTACCGGTCAGGTGCCCGGGTTTCCCGCTCTTGTCATAGAGTTTGAAGGCCCGGTTGAGTTGCAGGTAGTCGTTGGGGTTTCCCCATCGGCCAAGGCTATAGCTATCCCAAAGAAGGCCGAAATTGAGGTTGGTCATCACAAAGGGGACGCTCACCTTAGTATTATATTGGTAGAGTTCCTCATTCTTGCCCAGCATATTGTATTCCTCGGCCTGGTGCTGGCCAAGTCCGTATACCGCTTTCAGGTCTTTCTGTGGCTGGAACTGCAAATGCCAAGACCACCCGTTGAGCTCAGCCTCGGAAAGTTGTCGCTGAGGCACGCCCAGTTCTCTCTCCGGCACTCTGAAAGGCTGGAACGTCTTGCCATTGCGCTCCTCCTCGATGAGTTTCTTTCCCTGAGCATCGAAAAAGGCCACATCGCCAGTCTTCGTGTTGACCACGGCTTGCACGCCAGCCGCCTTGACACGGACATTCTGCCCTTCTTCGCTGACGTTGAATTTCGGTTTGGCCGTCTGGGGAACAATGATCAGGCTTTTCTTCTCGGGGAAAGCCTCCTCACGGGTAGCCCTCACCCTGATGATGTTGTCGTTGACAACCTCCAGACACACGATGCGTGCACCGTCTTTCTGCGGACTCTGCACCTGGATGGTCACGCTGTTGTCATTTTTCACATAATCCGCTGCGAGAGCCGTATGTGCTCCCGTCAGGAGGATTGCGGTAATCAGATAAAAAAGTTTTCTCATAAGTAGTTATAAAAATAGGTTGTTTGTTGTTTCACGGTGCAATGCATATGAGGATCATTTTCTCACACTGCTGTCGCGGATCTTAAGGATCATGGGCACGACTTCCCTGTATATTTTCTTGTCGCCGTTGATGTTTTTCAGGAGCAGTTCACAAGCTTTCATGCCCTGTTTTCCGGCCTGGTCCATGATGGCAGAGAGCTTCGGGGTGACAAAGGCTGCCGTATCGCCATCGGTGAAGCCCATGATGGCCACGTCGTCGGGGATGCGCAGTTCGAGACTCTTGATGGCATCAAAGGCCGCATAGGTGATGATATCGTTGAACGCCAGAATCGCATCCGGCGGGTTGGGACTCCGAAGCAGTTGGAGTGTGGCGTTTCTGGCCGTGTCGAAGTCGATTTTCCCGCAAGCCACCAGTTCGCGGTCGATGGGGATCTTGTTTTCACGGAGAGCCTCCAGATAGCCATGTTTGCGCCTTTTGACCATGTCGAGGTGGTTGGGACCACCGATGAAGGCAATCCTGCGGCATCCGTTCTCGATGAGGTGCTGCGTGGCCTGTTGTGCCGCCACATCCCCATTGGCCACCACCTGAGAGAAGAGTTCGGGCAGGCATGTTCTGGCAAAGAACACAAGCGGGATCCCCATCTCATGGATTTCCTTGAAATGCGAGTAGTCGATGGTATCCTGCGCGAGGCAGGCGATGATGCCCTCCACGTGCATTGAGATGAAATTGTCGATGGCCTGCTCTTCCCTCTCGTGGTCCTCATGGCTGTTGGAGCTGAATACCGAGTAGCCTTTTGACTTGGCATACTCCTCTATGCCATCCAGCACGGAGGCATAGTAATGAGTAACCAGATTGGGTACGACGACACCAATAATCCGCGGAGCCTCTTTCCGGAGACTTTGCGCAAACGGATTGGGTCTGTAATTGAGTTTCTTGGCCAGAGCCCTCACTCTCTCTTTCATTTCCTCGCCGACCTCGTGACTGCCCCGCAAGGCACGAGAAACCGTAGCGATGGAAACGCCAAGTTCGTCGGCCAGGTCCTTGAGCGACACCCTATGTTGTTTCATATCATCAGAGTTAGCAAATAAGAATGGCTTTTGTTCGAAGCCGAAGGCAAAGGTAACAATAAAAATCGATTCCGCAAACGTTTACGTTATTTTTTTACCCCCAACCTATATGAGTAAAGGTTAAAAAGCCGTATCTTTGCATCAGGTTAGAATGAGTAATGAATAGTTGATAATAATTAAGTTAGCAAAATGATTAGTGAAGGTTGTTGTGAAACAGCCTTCATTTTTTTTGTAAGCATCGAAGACCGTATGAAATAACTAAACATTTGATGCAAACCGGATGTAGAAAAAACGTCTCTTTTTGTTGGGTTTCATGTTTTTTTACTATTTTTGCAACCGAATTTGTCTGAAACACGCATTCACACAGATAATCCCGCTATGATATGAAAAAATTGATCTTTTCATTGATGCTGAGCTGCTATGTGGCAATCGCCCAAGCAGTCAGCTACAAGTATCTTGTCGTCGAGACGATCGATGGCACAGTCCACTTCATGGAAGCCACAGGACTTTCAATCACCTTCAGTGACGGCAACCTGGTGGCCAGTGACGGCACCTCGATCACTTCAGGGCAACTCACAAAGATGTATTTCTCCAACGAGAGCAGCGTCAAGGAACTGTTGGCGACTGCCCTACAGGGAGACATCACCGCCTACACCCCGTCGGGCGAGAAAGTTGGTGTTTACCAAAGCGTCAGCGACCTGAAAGCAAGTTTGAAACACGGCCTCTTTATCATGAAAGACCGGAAAGGCAACACCGCAAAAATCACACTCCGATGAAAAAAACGACTCTTCTGGCAGCCTTCTGCCTCAGTGTGCTCAGTGCCGCAGCACAGACCCTGAACATCCATATCGGCAACGTGACCTATGCCATCCCTGCTGAACAAGCAGGCGAAATGCTCTATCAGAACGGCCAGACGCTGACAGTGGGAGAAAAAACCTACCAGCTCTCAGAGATCACCAGCATCAGCGTCGATGACAGCAGCGTGACCGACAACACAGTTGGTGTGACCTATAATGGCAGTACCGCCCAAGTCGTAGTCAGCGGCAATCTCGCGCCCTACATCACCGCCACGGTCAATGGTGCCCACGTCACCGTGATTGCCAACAGCAGTCTGGCCACTGAGGTGACCTATACCCTCAGCGGCACCTCTGGCAACGGCTCGTTCTACATGGACAGTTCTCATGCCATGACCCTGGTGTTAGACAATGTGAACCTCACCAATCCCGACAGTGCCGCCGTGAACATCCAGGACGGCAAGATGATCAACGTGAGGCTCGCCGACGGCAGTACCAACTCCTTGGCCGACGGTCTGACCACAGCCAGCAACGACGACAGCGACAGCCACAACGCCGCATTCTACGTCGACGGCCATACCTCATGGACCGGAAGCGGATCGCTGACCCTCAAAGGCAACGTGAAACATGCATACTCATCCGACGAGTACACCCTACTGAACACAGGTCTGGGCACCATCACCGTGAGCAGTTCCGTGACCGATGGTTTCCACATCAACCAGTATTTCAGGATGCAAGGCGGCACGCTGAACATCACTTCCACGGGTGACGGCATTGACGTAGGAAAGAAAAAGACAGACAAGGAAAACAACGGCATGATGATGCTCGAAGGCGGCACACTGAATGTCGTGACCAGCGGTGAGGCCACCAAGGCCCTGAAATGCGAGAGCGACCTGGTGGTCAGCGGAGGCACGATCACCGCGTCGACCACGGGCAGTGCGGTGTATGAAGCCTCTGAGTCCGACATATCGAGCTGCGCCGCTGCCAAATGCGACGGAGCGATGACCATGAGCGGAGGCACGATGACCCTCAGCAGCACTGGAGCAGGCGGCAAAGGCATCAATGCCACTGGTGCCATCACCATCAGCGGCGGCATCCTCACCGTGGTCACCACGGGATCCGTCTACGAATATGGCAGTCTCGACACCAAGCCGCAAGCTATCAAGAGCGACGCCAACATCACGCTTGCCGGAGGCACTATTCTCTCTTGTGCATCAGCCTCAAGCGGAACGGCCTTCAAGACCGACTATCAAGTGCTCACCAATGGAGCCACAGTGATGGGCGTCGGAGGCAAAGCCGTGACACCTGCCACCTCATCCACCCACAGCTACAAGAAATATACGGGAGTGGCTGTCAAGGGAGGGCAGTCGCTGAGTTACGACGGGGTGACATTCACCATCCCCGGCAACTACAACAACTCGAGTGCGAAAGTGCTTGTATCATCCGCAGAGATGTAATCCCCGGAAGCCCCTGAGATCCATTTCCGCATACAAGCAAAGAATCCTTAAAGTCCTGACTTTAAGGATTCTTTGCTTTATCTCACGGTGATGTGGAAGCAGCCCTGTTTCACTTCGTATTTCACATAGCAGCGCTCTTGTTGACGAAGGTCGCGCAAGACCTCACTGAGCACCCATTTCAGGGTATCATTGCCCACCTCACGCTGCTTCTTGCCATCGGGATCGGCAACGGCCTTGTAGCGGTTGTAGCCGATATCGAATGTTGTACCATAAAGATGGCAGCTGTTGTCGGAAACGTTGTGGTTGACTTTCTTCAGATTTTCCAAATCATCCTGGCTCCTAAGCACACTGGTGACAACAAACTGATGAAAAGGGATGCGCTTGACATAAAGGCTGTCGAAGAAATTTCGCCCGATGTCATTGAGCAGTACCGCTGCCCTTGGCACGAGATAAGGGATGCTGCTGCGCAACCTGTCGACGTGATAATACGGACTCGCTGCCATGTAGACCAATTCGGTTTTCCGTTCCTCAGCCTCCACCCTGTCCTTGACAGCCGTCACGCCATACTGCATGGCAGCCGCATATTGCACATCATTGGAGTCGGGGAACGCCTTGCCGTAGTTCAGAACGCCGACGATGGGGTGCTTCTCTTCGGGGACAAGGATCCTTCCCCTGTCCTCATCCGAAGCGACGGGCTGGGCTTTCGGCGGTTGTGACATAGCCTGCAGGGAATCCTCTACATGAAGAGGCAAGGAGAGGCTGTCGCCCTGCGGTGTATCACCTGGCACCATGTTGTCCCCGGCAGTATTGAGAGAGCCAGCCACGGAGGGGAACACACACCTGACCACCGCCAGGATGAGCACCACGAAGCCGAAGCCTTTGAGATAGTCTTTTTTTGATATGATCATGCCTTCTCGATCGTATTAAACCGGTTGCGGTCATCAGCCCGCAAACCTTTGTTGAGGTGCAAAGGTAAGGATTTTTTTAGTTCTGCCCTCCTTTTTGGTGGTTTTCTCGCACTCTTCCAAAAGAAAACATCCTTTTTAGACACACTTAATCGATTTTTTGCATTATCTTTGCAAACAAAATCAACATTGAAACTTTGATCGAGAAGCATATTGTACTGGAAGATATCGATCCCGTGGTATTCTACGGGATCAACAACGTGCACCTGCAGATGGTGAAATCATTGTTTCCGAAGCTGCGTATCGTGGCCAGAGGCAATGTCATCAAAGTGCTGGGCGACGATGAGGAGACCGAGCGTTTCGAGGAGAGCATCGAGACGATGCGCAAGCACGTGGAGCGTTTCAACACCATCAACGACGAGGACATCCTCGACATCATCAAAGGCCGCAAGACCAAGGCTGAGAGTGTGAAGGACGTGCTGGTATACAGTATTTCCGGCCGCCCCATCAAAAGCCGCAGCGAGAACCAGCAGCGGCTGATCGATGAGTTTGAGCATTGCGACATGGTCTTCGCCGAAGGTCCTGCCGGCACTGGCAAGACCTATCTGAGCATTGCCCTTGCCGTGAAAGCCCTCAAGGAGAAAAATGCGAAAAAGATCATCCTGAGCCGCCCCGCCGTGGAAGCCGGCGAGAAACTGGGTTTCCTGCCCGGTGATATGAAAGACAAGATCGACCCCTATCTGCAACCCCTCTATGATGCGCTGGAAGACATGATACCTCCAGCCAAACTCCAGGACATGATGGAGAAGCGTATCATCCAGATCGCCCCTCTGGCCTTCATGCGCGGGCGCACTCTGAGCGACGCCGTGGTGATACTCGACGAGGCGCAGAACACCACCACAGCCCAGATCCGCATGTTCCTCACCCGCATGGGATGGAACACGAAGATGATCATCACAGGCGACCTCACACAGATCGACCTTCCCCGCGGTCAACGGAGCGGACTCTCCGAAGCCCTCACACTGCTTGACGGCATCGAAGGCATCGGTTTTGTAAGGATGGAGAAAAAAGACATCGTGCGCCACAAGCTCGTGACCCGCATCGTGAATGCCTACGAGCGCGCCGACCGTGAGAGCAAAATGACAACGAATCAAGAAAAAACGATATGAAAGCATTAACAAAAACAGATTTTCAGTTTGCCGGCCAGACCAGCGTGTATCATGGAAAAGTGCGTGACGTATACACCATCAACGACGACCTCATGGTGATGGTAGCCACCGACAGAATCTCGGCGTTTGACGTGATCCTGCCCAAGGGCATCCCATTCAAGGGACAAGTGCTCAACCAGATCGCCGCTGGCTTCCTGGATGCCACCGCCGACATTTGTCCGAACTGGAAGCTTGCCACCCCCGACCCCATGGTAACGGTAGGTCTGAAATGTGAGGGATTCCGCGTGGAGATGATCATCCGCGGCATCCTGACCGGTTCGGCATGGCGTGACTACAAGAAGGGCGTGCGTGAGATCTGCGGCGTGAAACTCCCCGAAGGCATGCGTGAGAACGAGCGCTTCCCTGAGCCCATCATCACCCCCACCACCAAAGCTGACGAAGGCCATGACCTAAATATCTCGCGTGAGGAGATCATCGCCCAGGGCATCGTGAGTGCAGAAGACTATGCGGTGATGGAAGACTACACCCGCAAGCTGTTCGCCCGCGGACAGGAGATCGCCGCCAGCCGCGGACTGATCCTCGTCGACACCAAGTATGAGTTTGGCAAGCGTGACGGCAAAGTGTATCTCATCGACGAGATCCACACCCCCGACAGCAGCCGATACTTCTATGCAGACGGTTATGAGGAGAAATTCGCCAAAGGCGAGCCCCAGCGCCAACTCTCCAAGGAGTTTGTGCGCCAGTGGCTCATCGAGCATGGTTTCATGAACGAGCCGGGACAACAGATGCCGGAGATCACCGACGCCTATGCTGAGAGTGTGAGCGACCGATACATCGAACTCTACGAGCACATCACCGGCAAGCCGTTTGTGAAATCCACCACCGACGGCGACCTTTCGCAGCGCATCGAGAAAAACGTGAACGACTATCTTGCATCGCTCAAATAAGAGCGCAGACGACATGTACGAGCAGGAGAAGATCAAGCCTTACGACTCGGGCGGCGGTAAGGGAGAGCAGGTGGAGCAGATGTTCGACGCCATCGCCTCTCGCTATGACACCCTCAACCACTGGATGTCGCTCGACATCGACAAGTGGTGGCGGCGCAAAGCCATCCGGCAACTGGCACCCTTCGAGCCCCAACGCATTCTCGACATCGCCACCGGCACAGGTGACTTCGCCATCCAGACGGCCCTGATGCTCCATCCCGCCCAACTCATCGGAGCCGACATCTCTGAAGGCATGATGGAGATCGGACGCCAGAAGGTGGCTCGCCGCGGTCTCTCCAGCATCATCTCGTTCGCCAAGGAAGACTGCATGAGTCTCTCTTTCCCTGACGACAGTTTCGACGCCGTGACAGCGGCTTTCGGCATCCGCAACTTCGCCGACCTCGACCGCGGTCTGAGAGAGATGTGCCGCGTGCTTCGTCAAGGAGGGCACCTGAGCATAGTGGAACTGACCCACCCCGTGCGGTTTCCGATGAAACAGCTGTTCAGGTTCTACTCCCACACTATCCTTCCGGCCTACGGGAAACTGATATCGAAGGATGAGCGCGCCTACCGCTATCTGACAGCGACGATAGAAGCCTTTCCTCAAGGCGACCGCATGATGGGAATCCTTCAGAAAGCAGGTTTCAGGGAGACCTCCTTCACACGCCTGACGTGCGGCATCTGCACGATGTATTTTGCGACCAAGTAACAACAAACCAAGGATAGATATGGAAAAATACGGACTTATCGGATACCCTCTGGGACACTCGTTCTCCATCAGTTATTTCAACGAGAAATTCCAAAACGAAGGAATCGACGCGGAGTACGTGAATTTCGAGATCCCCCAGATCGACATGTTGCAGGAAGTCATCGCCTCCAACCCCAACTTGCGCGGACTCAACGTAACGATCCCCTACAAGGAGAAGGTGATCAGCTACCTCGACCAAGTGACCCCCGAGGCCAGAGCCATTGGCGCCGTCAACGTGATCAGCGTCATTCACAGGGGCAAGAACGTCATCCTGAAGGGCTATAACAGCGACGTGATCGGATTCACCAAGAGCATCGAGCCGATGCTGGAGCCTTTTCACAAGAAAGCCCTGATTTTAGGCACTGGCGGTGCCTCCAAGGCCATCAACTACGGTCTGAAGTCTCTCGGTCTGGAGACCGTCTTCGTGAGCCGCTACGAGCGTCCTGGGACCATCCAGTATGACAAACTCACCGGCGATGACATCCGTGAATACAACGTCATCGTGAACTGCACCCCCTGCGGTATGTTCCCCCACACCAACGAGTGCCCTGCCCTGCCCTACGATGCCATGGACAGCCATACCCTGCTCTACGATCTCATTTACAACCCCGACGAGACCATGTTCATGCATGAGGGAGCCAAGCGCGGCGCCACCGTGGTCAACGGGTTGGAGATGCTCCTATTGCAAGCCTTTGCGAGCTGGGAGTTCTGGCACGAAAACACCCTCCGTTAATCCACAGACCCCACAAATCCCAAGCTGACAGACATGGAACAACAGACAAGCAACAGATATATGATGCGCGGCGTCTCAGCAGCCAAGGAAGACGTACACAGCGCCATCAAGAAGATAGACAAGGGCCTTTTCCCACAGGCCTTCTGCAAAATCATCCCCGACGTACTCGGAGGAGATCCAGACTACTGCAACATCATGCACGCCGACGGAGCAGGCACCAAGTCATCGCTGGCCTACATGTATTGGAAGGAAACCGGCGACCTGAGTGTATGGAAAGGCATTGCCCAGGACGCCATCGTGATGAACACCGATGACCTGCTCTGCGTGGGTGCAGTCGACAACATCTTGGTTTCCAGTACTATCGGTCGCAACAAGAACCTCATTCCCGGCGAGGTCATCTCCGCCATCATCAACGGCACAGACGAACTGCTGGCAGAGATGCGCGAAATGGGCATCGGCATCTGGCCCACTGGCGGAGAGACAGCCGACGTGGGCGATCTCGTGCGCACCATCATCGTCGACTCCACCGTCACCTGCCGCATGAAGCGCAGCGATGTGATCGACAACGCCCACATCCGTCCTGGCGACGTGATTGTGGGACTCTCCTCCACCGGACAGGCCACTTACGAAACCCGCTACAACGGTGGTATGGGCAGCAACGGCCTAACCTCTGCCCGACATGACGTCTTCGCCAAATACCTGGCATCACTCTATCCCGAAAGTTACGACCACGCCGTGCCCGACGAACTTGTCTACAGCGGCGGCAAGCGCCTGACCGATGCCGTGGAGGGCGTGACGCTCGATGCCGGCAGTCTGGTCCTCTCTCCCCCCCGCACCTACGCACCCGTGATCAAACGGATCCTCGACCTTCACCGCTCCGATATCCATGGCATGGTGCACTGCACTGGAGGAGCCCAGACCAAAGTGCTGCATTTCGTGGGCGACAACTGCCGTGTGGTGAAAGACAACCTCTTCGCCGTGCCTCCACTCTTCCGCCTGATCCAGGAGTCAAGCGGCACCGACTGGCGCGAGATGTACCAGGTCTTCAACATGGGCCATCGCATGGAGATCTATGTGGCTCCAGAGATGGCAGATGCCATCATCACCATCTCCAAGTCATTTGGCATCGATGCCCAAGTGGTAGGACATATCGAGGAAGGCCAAAAGAGCCTGACCATCCAATCAGAGTACGGAGAGTTTAACTATTAAAAACGATCAAGTCTCATGAGACGGTTCGCCCTTTTCATATGCATTGGCAGTGTTATACTATTGATAATCAATCTATTCATGGCATTCTATAACTGGAGCCATGATTTATCCATATGGAGTTATGTCCTTGGAAGCATCGCCATGCTTGCCATAGCTTTTGCAACATATCAATCATACAAGAAATACAAATAAATGGACAACAACACTATACTTCAAAAACTTGACGGCCTGGAAGCCCGCTTTGAGGAAGTCTCCACCCTCATTACCGACCCAGATGTCATCGCCGACCAACAGCGCTTCGTGAAGCTCACCAAAGAATATAAGGACCTGAGCGACATCATGGATGCACGCAAGCGCTACATCGCCTGCCTGACCACCATCAAGGAGGCCAAGGACATCATCGCCAATGAGAGCGACCCCGACATGAGAGAGATGGCCCGCGAGGAACTCGCCATGAACGAGGAGCTCCAGCCTAAGCTGGAAGAAGAGATCAAACTTGCCCTGGTGCCCAAGGATCCCGAGGATGCCAAGAACGTGCAGATGGAAATCCGTGCCGGAACAGGCGGCGATGAGGCCTGCCTCTTCGCTGGCGACCTTTTCCAGATGTACAAGCGCTTCTGCGACTCTAAAGGATGGAAACTCTCCATCACCAGCGTCAGCGAAGGAGCTGTCGGCGGCTATAAAGAGATAGACTTTGCCGTGAGCGGAGCCGATGTCTACGGCACCCTGAAATACGAGTCAGGCGTTCACCGCGTGCAGCGCGTCCCCGCCACCGAGACGCAGGGCCGCATGCACACCTCTGCCGCCACCGTCGCCGTACTGCCCGAAGCCGATAAATTCGAGGTCAACATCAATGAAGGCGAAATCAAATGGGACACCTTCCGGTCGAGCGGTGCAGGTGGTCAGAACGTGAACAAAGTGGAATCGGGCGTCCGCCTTCGCTATATGTGGAAGAACCCCAACACGGGCGAAACCGAGGAAATCCTCATCGAATGTACAGAGACCCGCGACCAGCCCAAGAACAAAGAGCGTGCACTCTCCCGTCTCTACACCTTCATTTACGACAAGGAGCACCAGAAATACATGGACGACATCGCCTCACGCCGCAAGAGCCTCGTATCCACTGGCGACCGCTCTGCCAAGATCCGCACCTACAACTTCCCACAGGGCCGCGTTACAGATCACCGCATCGGCTACACCACACATGACCTGCAAGGCTTCCTCGGGGGCAACATCCAGGACATGATCGATGCCCTCACCGTGGCAGAGAACGCTGAGCGTCTGAAAGAGACAGAACTGTAAGTTCATCATCAAGACATAAAAAATCATGACAAGACAGCAGTTAGTAGAACAAATCATCGAGAAGCGGAGTTTCCTGTGCGTAGGCCTGGACACCGACATCAAGAAGATACCCCAGCATCTGCGGGATGAGGAAGACCCCATCTTCGCTTTCAACAAGGCCATCATCGACGCCACTGCCCAGTGGTGCGTGGCCTACAAGCCCAACCTTGCCTTCTATGAGAGCATGGGCGTGAAAGGGATGACCGCCTTTGAGCACACCGTGAGGTATCTGAAGAAATACTATCCCCTGCATTTCATCATCGCCGATGCCAAGCGCGGCGACATCGGCAATACTTCGGCGATGTATGCCCGCACGTTCTTCGAGGAATACGACATCGACTCAGTGACCGTTGCCCCCTACATGGGTGAAGACAGCGTGACCCCGTTTCTCGGCTACGACGACAAATGGGTGATCCTGCTCGCACTGACCAGCAACCGCGGTTCACAAGATTTTCAGCTGATGGCTGACGCAGGAGGCGAGCGGCTTTTCGAGCGCGTGCTCCGAAAGTCGCAGGAATGGGCCGGTGCCGACAAGATGATGTATGTGGTGGGTGCCACACAAGGTGCAATGTTCAAAGACATCCGCCGCATCGTGCCCGATCATTTCTTACTCGTTCCAGGTGTAGGAGCACAGGGAGGCAGTCTTGAGGAAGTCTGCCGTTACGGCATGACCAAAGACTGCGGTCTGCTCGTCAATTCCTCACGAGGCATCATCTATGCCAGTCAGGGAGAGGACTTCGCCGAAGCAGCCGGATCCAGTGCCCATGCCCTTCAAACCGCCATGTCGGCCGAACTGGAGAAAATCGGGCTGTAGCCATGAGCGAGGGAAAGATCATCAATGACCCTGTCTTCGGTTTCATCAAGGTGCCAGGCGGCATCCTGATGGACATCGTCAACCACCCGCTGATGCAGCGTCTGCGCCACATCAAGCAAGTGGGCCTGGCCTCCGTGGTCTATCCCGGTGCCCAGCACACTCGTTTCCAACACTCCCTTGGGGCCTATCATCTGATGAGTGAGGCCGTGCTGTCGCTCACCCAGAAAGGCATCTTCATCTTCGACAGCGAAGCTGAGGCCGTCAAGGCCGCGATCCTGATGCACGACATCGGCCACGGTCCCTACTCCCACGTGCTGGAGCACACCCTGATGGACGGCATCTCTCATGAGGACGTATCTCTGATGATGATGGAGCAGATCAACCAAGAGATGGGCGGCGGCTTGAACCTGGCCCTGAGCATCTTCAAGAACGATTACCCCAAGCGTTTCCTCCATCAGCTGATCAGCAGTCAACTCGACATGGACCGTCTCGACTACCTGCGCCGCGACTGTTTCTATACCGGCGTCACCGAAGGTAATATCGGCAGTGCACGGATCATCAAGATGCTCAATGTGGTCGACGACCATCTCGTGGTCGACTCCAAAGGCATCTACTCCATCGAGAACTACCTCACCTCACGCCGCCTGATGTACTGGCAGGTCTATCTGCACAAGACCACAGTGGCCACGGAGAAGATGCTGGTCAACCTCCTCTTGCGCGCCAAACAGCTCATGCTGCAAGGCAAGTCGCTCTTCGCCACCCCCTCGCTGCGCTATTTCCTCTGCCATCAAGTCGATGCAGCATTCTTCGGGAGCCATCCTGAGGCCCTCGACCACTATAGCCGCCTTGATGACACCGACATCCATTGCTCTATAAAGGAATGGGCCAATGACGACGACAAGGTGCTCTCACTCCTGGCCACCAACCTGATCAGGCGCCGTCCCTTCAAAGTGGAAGTTTACGAGGAGCCCATCGACGAGGCCCGTATCGACGAATTGGAGCGCGACCTGATGCGTGCCACCGGCACCAGCCGCGAGGAAGTGAAGTTTCTCTACCAAGTTTGTCCGATCGCAAAAGACATGTATGACGTCAACGACGACCATATCACCATCCTTTACAAAGACGGCAGCATGAAGGATATTGCCGAGGCATCGGAAATCCTGAACGTATCCTTACTTTCCAAAAAAATACGTAAATATTTCCTGTGTTACCACAAAATATAATCAGGAATGGTTTTTTTTCATTATCTTTGCAAAATTCATTTTAAAAGACTATAAAGAATGGAATTCACCGCCAAACAAATCGCAGAGTTTGTGGGAGGCCGGATTGAAGGCAATCCAGATGCAGCCGTCCACACCTTCTCGAAGATAGAAGAAGGACACGAAGGAGCCATCTCCTTCCTCTCCAACCCCAAATACACCCACTATCTGTATGAGACATCCTCCAGCGTGGTGCTGGTGAACGATGATGTGGTGCTGGAGCATCCGGTGAAAGCCACCCTCATCCGTGTGCCCAGTGCCTATGAGAGCGTGGCCAAACTGCTGCAACTCTACGAGTCGATGAAGCCCAAAAAGACCGGCGTCGATCCTATGGCCGTCATCTCGGCAACCGCCAAGATCGGTGAAGGCTGCTACGTCGGACCACTCGCTTACATCGGCGAAGGCGTGGAGATCGGCCAAGGCTGCCAGATCTACCCCAACGCCTATATCGGCGACGGAGTGAAAGTGGGCGACAACTGCATCATCTATCCCCATGCCTGCATCTATCATGGCTGCAAGATCGGCCACCGTGTGACCCTTCACTCAGGCTGCGTGATCGGAGCCGATGGTTTCGGTTTCGCCCCCAACGCCGACGGTTATGACAAGATACCACAGATCGGCATTGTGACCATCGAGGACGATGTGGAGATCGGTGCCAACACTTGCGTCGACCGTTCCACCATGGGCAGCACCTACGTACGCCGTGGCGTGAAGCTGGACAACCTCGTGCAAATCGCCCATAACACCGACATCGGTCAGAACACCGTGATGTCGGCCCAAGTGGGAGTGGCCGGAAGCACGAAAGTAGGCCAATGGTGCATGTTTGGCGGACAGGTGGGTGTAGCCGGCCATATCACCATCGGCGACAAGGTGATGCTCGGCGCCCAGTCGGGAGCCAACTCCAGTATCAAGAGCAATCAGACACTGATCGGCACGCCCCCCCAGCCCCCCACCGCGTTCTTCCGCCAGACCGCACTGATGAGGCGCCTCTCCGACATGCAGAACGAGTTGCGCTCACTCCAGAAAGAACTGAATGAACTCAAGAAATAACACAAGACAATGAATAAGCAGAAAACACTAAAAGGTAGTTTTTCCCTGTTTGGCAAAGGCCTGCACACTGGTCTCAACCTGACTGTCACCTTCAACCCCGCACCCGAGAACAGCGGCATCAAGATCCAGCGTATCGACCTTGATGGGCAACCCATGATTGAAGCCGTGGCCGAGCGGGTGTCGGATACCCAGCGTGGCACCGTGCTCTCCAAGGACGGTGTACGTGTCTCGACAGTGGAGCATGGCCTGGCCGCCCTCTACGCCCTTGGCATCGACAACTGCCTGATCCAGGTCAACGGACCGGAGTTTCCCATTCTCGACGGCAGCGCCGCCATCTACGTCGACCGCATCAAGCAAGTGGGCGTGGAGGAGCAGAATGCCCCGAAGGACTACTATATCATCCGACACAAGATCGAGGTGAAAGACGACGAGAGCGGATCGTGCATCACCATCCTGCCCGACAAGGAGTTCAGCATCACCGTGATGTGCTCCTTTGAGTCGAAATTCATCAACAGCCAGTTTGCCTCGATCGACAACATGAGTCTCTTCGAGAAAGAAGTTGCCCCCGCCCGCACCTTCGTTTTCGTGCGCGATATCGAGCCCCTGCTTCACGCCAACCTCATCAAGGGCGGCGACATGGACAATGCGATAGTGATCTATGAAAAGCAGATCTCTCAAGAGCAACTCGACAAGTTGGCCGACCTGCTGAAGGTGCCCCACATGGATGCCACGAAGATGGGTTATATCCAGCCCAAGCCGCTGACCTGGGAGAATGAGTGTACCCGTCACAAACTGCTTGACATCATCGGCGACATGGCCCTGATCGGCAAGCCCATCAAGGGCCGCATCATCGCCACCCGTCCCGGCCATACCATCAACAACAAGTTTGCCCGTCTGATGCGCCGCGAGATCCGCAAGCACGAGATCCAGGCACCCATCTACGACCCCAACGAGCCGCCGGTGATGGACAACAACCGCATCCGCGAGTTGCTCCCCCACCGCTATCCCATGCAGTTGGTCGACAAAGTGATCGAGCTCGGCCCCAACTACATTGTCGGCGTGAAGAACGTGACCTCCGACGAGGGATTCTTCCAAGGCCATTTCCCCCAAGAGCCCGTCATGCCCGGCGTGCTGATGGTAGAAGCCATGGCCCAGTGCGGTGGTCTTCTCGTGCTTAACACCCTTGAGGAGCCAGAGCGCTGGTCGACCTACTTCATGAAGATCGACGATGTGAAATTCCGCCAGAAGATCGTACCCGGCGACACCCTATTGTTCCGTGTGGAACTTCTCCACCCGGTTCGCCATGGCGTGAGCAGCATGCGCGGCTACATGTTTGTAGGCGACCAAGTGGTGGCAGAGGCCACTTTCACGGCCCAGATCGTGAAGAACAAGTAATGACAGCATAGTAAGAAAGCAAAAAATCCTCATACAATGAACCAAATCAGTCCCATGGCGTTTGTTCACCCCGAAGCCAAGTTGGGTGACAACAACATCATCGGTCCGTTCTGCTATATCGACCGCAACACCGTGATCGGCGACAACAATGTGCTACAGAATGGAGTCACCATCAACTATGGCGCGCGTATCGGCAACGGCAACGAGTTTTTCACTGGAGCCAGCATCTCCGCCAAGCCCCAGGACCTGAAATTCCGCGGTGAGGACAGCATCTGCGAAATCGGTGACAACAACAGCATCCGCGAGAATGTGAACATCTCCCGTGGCACTGCCTCGAAGGGTACCACCCAGATCGGCAACAACTGCCTGCTGATGGAGAACGTGCACATCGCCCACGACTGTTTTTTCGGCAACAACCTGATCATCGGCAACTCCACTAAATTCGCCGGTGAGGTGACCGTCGACGACAATGCCATCATCAGTGCCGGTGTGCTGTGCCATCAGTTCTGCCACGTAGGCGGCTACGTGATGATCCAGGGCGGCAGTGCCTTCAGTATGGACATCCCCCCCTACGTCATTGCCGGCAAGATGCCCGTCCACTACTGTGGTGTCAACATCATCGGTCTTCGCCGCCGCGGTTTCAGCAAAGAGACCATTGACCTGATTCACAACGCTTACCGTCTGCTTTACTCCAAGGGAGTGATGGCAGAAGGCATCGAAGAGATCCGCAGGCAACTGCCCGAGACCGAAGAGACGAAATATATCATCAGTTTCGTAGAGAACTCCAAGCGCGGCATCATCCGCTGAGCCATGAGGGTCAAGGAATCGCGATGAAGACCCTGTTTGTCATCACCGGTCCGACGGCCGTAGGCAAGACCGCCATCAGCCTGCTCATCGCCAAGCACCTTGGCGTGCCCATCATCAATGCCGACTCCCGTCAGATTTACCAGGAGATACCCATTGGCACCGCCGCCCCGACAGCATCGGAATTATCATCCGTGAAGCACTATTTCGTGGGCACGTTGCATCTGACCGACTACTACAGTGCGTCGATGTATGAGCAAGACGTGCTTCGTCTGTTCAGTCCTGAGGGAGCGCTGGGCAACCATCGCCACGGACTCATGTCAGGAGGCAGCATGATGTATATCGATGCTGTATGCGACGGCATTGATGACATCCCCACTGTTGACCCGGAGACCCGTGAGCAGCTCCGGCACCGATTGGAGACCGACGGCCTCGACAGGTTGGTAGAGGAGCTACGGCTTCTGGACCCCGACTATTTCCAAATCGTAGACCGCAAAAACACCCGCCGTGTGGTGCATGCCTTGGAGATCTGCTACATGACCGGCAAGCCCTACACCTCATTTCGCAGCAACCAGCGCAAGGAGCGTGGTTTCGACATTGTGAAGATCGGCCTTGTCAGGCCCCGTGAGGAACTCTACGACCGCATCAACCGCCGCGTGGTAGCCATGATGGCCGATGGTCTGGAGGCAGAGGCCCGCAGGGTTTTTCCCTATCGCGGTGAGAACTCGCTCAACACCGTGGGTTACCGCGAGTTATTCGACTATTTTGATGGCCGTTGCACGCTCTCCGAAGCGGTGGAGCGCATTCAGGGAGCTACCCGCCGCTATTGCAGGAAGCAACTCACCTGGTTGAAACGTGACAGCCGCATCCGCTGGTTTCATCCCGACCACGACGAGGAGATCCTCAATTATATCGACGACAACCTATGAGAATCCTGAGATGGATATGGCGCAAGATCAAGGGGATGTTGAGTTGGTACATCCCCCTCTACCGAGGAAGCCGATGGTATGTGAAGATACTCTCGGCCATCGTTTCGTTTATCCTCTTCATGATTGTCTACTTAGGCATGGTAGACATCAATTTCCTGGGTCTTTTCGGCAAGTCACCTGGTTTTTATGAGATACTGAATCCTCCCAGCAGTGTCGCCTCCGAGGTCTACAGTGCCGACGGCAAACTGATTGGCAAGTTCTATAACGAGAACCGCAGTCCGGTGAAATACGAGGATGTCGCCCCTGTGTTCTGGGACGCCCTCATCGACACCGAGGACGAGCGTTTCTACCAGCATCGCGGAGTGGACTTCAGGGGAATACTCGGAGCCATCAAGGACGCCATTGTGCATCAGGATGCCCGTGGAGCATCGACCATCACCCAGCAATTGGCCAAAAACATGTTCAGGATGCGCACCCAGAGTTCCACGGGTCTTTTGAGCGAGATTCCCGGCCTGCGCATCCTCATCATCAAGAGCAAGGAGTGGATCATCGCCACAAAGATAGAGATGGTCTACGACAAGAAAGACATCCTGACGATGTATGCCAACACGGTCGATTTCGGCAGCAACTGCTTTGGCATCAAGACCGCCAGCAAGACCTACTTCAGCACCACCCCCGGTGAACTGACCACCGACCAGGCCGCAGTGCTTGTAGGCATACTGAAGGCCACCTCGTTCTACAATCCTATCATCAATCCTGAGAACAGCCAATCGCGCCGCAACATCGTACTTTCGCTGATGGTGAAAAACCACCATCTCACCGAGAGCGAATATCAGCAACTGTCGTCGCAACCCACCCCACTGAAACTCAATCTTGAGACGGGATCAAAAGGAAGCACCGCCTACTTCAAGGACGCCGTGGAAGCCAGTCTGGCCCGCTGGTGCCATGACACTGGTTATGACCTTTACACCTCAGGATTACGCATCTACACCACGTTGAACACCACAATGCAGGAATATGCCGAGGCAGCTGTGATGTCGCAGATGGAACAAGTGCAGGCCCAGTTTGTCAGCGACTGGGGCAGTCAGGAGCCCTGGCGTGACGAGAAAGGCAACGTCATCCCCTATTTCATCGAGAAACTGGCCAAGAAGTTGCCTTTATACAAAGAACTCAAGGAGCGCTACAAAGGCAATGTCGACTCCATCAGCTACTACATGAACCAACCTCATCCCGTGAAGTTGTGGGTATACGGCCGCGGCAACTACGAGGTGGAGATGAGCACTCTCGACTCCATTCGCACAATGACCCGTTTCATGCACGCAGGTTTCGTGGCCATGGAGCCCCAGACCGGAGCCGTGGTGGCCTGGGTGGGTGACATCGACTACAACACATGGCAGTATGACAAAGTGACCGCCATGCGCCAACCCGGCAGCACGTTCAAGGCTTTCGTCTACACCGAGGCGATGAACCAAGGACTCGCTCCCTGCGATAAGCGCCGCGATGAGCCTGTAAAAGTACCGATTTTCGACCAGAAGACCCACTCAGAGCAACAATGGGACCCCAACAATGCCAGCAAGAGTTTCTCCGGCGACTCCATGTTGCTGAAGCACGCATTCGCCAAGAGCACCAACTCCATTGCCGTGAAGCTCGGCATCGAAATGGGAGTGAAGAATGTGATCAACACCGCCCATGAGATGGGCATCAAGAGCAATCTCGACCCCCACCCCTCCACTCTGCTTGGAGCCTCCGACGTCAACCTGCTCGAACTTGTCAACGCCTATTCCACCATAGCCAACAACGGTCTGCGCCATGAGCCCGTATTGGTGACCCGTATCTACGACAGCGACAACGATCTGATCTATGAAGGTCCGGCAGACAGCCCAAGAGCCCTACCCTACAAGAGTGCCTTCCTGATGCAGCAAATGCTGATGTATGGCGTGAAAGAAGGCACCTCCCGCGGTTTGCTATCCTACCTCGGTTATTGGAACAAGACCGACGTGGGCGGCAAGACCGGCACCACCAACAACGCCTCTGACGGCTGGTTTATCGGTGTGACCCCCAACCTGGTGTGCGGAGCATGGGTAGGCGGAGAGTATCGTCAGATCCACTTCCGCAGTCCCCGTCTCGGCCAGGGTGCCCACACGGCCCTGCCCATCTGCGGGAAGTTCATGGCTTCGGTACTCAAAGACCAGGAGTTGGCCAAATACCGTGGCCGGTTCGTGATGCCCGCCGGCGAGGATGTCAATGTCGATCTCTTTGTCTGCGCACCTAAGGTGACCGTCAAGCCACGAGCTATAGAACCAGACTCCATGGCTATCGACGACGATCCCACTGAATATGACATCAACGGCAACCCTATCCCCAAGAACAAGCCCATACGGCCTGAGGACGAGGGCGAGATCTATTATCCTGAGAAGAAACTGGAATTCATCATCGAAGAATAAGCGCAAGGGAAATTGGATGCGATCAACCACATAGACAGTCAGAATGAGGAGTTCCAGAAAGCGCTCCAAATCATCCAGTACACCCATAACAGCCTGTTCCTCACAGGGAAGGCTGGTACGGGCAAATCGACTTTCCTGCGCCACATCTGCAGTGTGACGAAGAAGAAGCATGTGGTGCTGGCCCCCACCGGAATCGCTGCCATCAACGTAGGCGGCAGTACGCTCCACAGTTTCTTCAAGCTCCCCTTCCATCCCCTATTGCCCAACGACAGCCGTTTTTCTGAGCGCAACATCCGCGAAACGCTGAAATACACTGGTGAGAAGCGCAAGATCATCCGCGAGGTGGAACTCATCATTATCGATGAGATCAGCATGGTGCGCGCCGACATCATCGACTTCATCGACAAAGTGCTCCGTATCTACACCCGCAACCGGCTGGAACCTTTCGGCGGCAAGCAGCTCCTCTTTGTAGGCGACATCTACCAATTGGAGCCCGTGGCCAAGGAGGAAGACCGCCAACTGCTGCGCCCTTTTTACCCCTCGCTGTTCTTTTTCGATGCCCGTGTTTTCCGCAGCATGCAGCTCATCAGCATCGAGCTCACCAAAGTCTACAGACAGCACGACATACACTTCATCACCCTCCTCGACCATATCCGCACCAACCAAGTGAGGCAATCCGAACTCGATGTGCTCAACCGCCAGGTAGGTCCCGGCGAAGAAAACGGCGAAGATCTGTCGATCACCCTGTCACCTCGCCGCGACACCGTGGATTTCATCAACGAGCAGCATCTCTCCAATCTGCCCGGAGATGTCGTACGCCTCACAGGAGAGATTGTCGGTGAGTTTCCGGCCAGCAGTCTGCCCACCTCCCTCGACCTTGAAGTGAAAGTCGGGGCGCAGGTGATCTTCGTGAAAAACGACATGGAGCGCCGATGGGTGAATGGAACCCTCGGCAAAATCACCTCCATCGGTTACGACGATGAAGGAGATCAGTTTCTCACCGTGATGACGGATAACGGCATGGAGCACGATGTCACCCCCGACATCTGGAGCAATATGCGCTATACTTACAATGAGCAGGAAGAGCGCATCGAGGAAGAAGAAATCGGACGCTTCACCCAGTTCCCCATCCGCCTGGCGTGGGCCATCACCGTACACAAGAGCCAGGGTCTCACCTTCAAGCATGTGAGAATCGATCTCTCGGGCAGAGCCTTCGCGGGCGGTCAGACTTACGTGGCCCTCTCTCGCTGCGAGTCGATGGAAGGCATCACGCTGCAGGAACCCGTCAGGCTGGCCGACATCTTCGTCAGACCAGAAGTAGTGAGATTCGCCCGCAGCTATAACAATCAGCAAGTCATCAACAGTGTGCTGGAAAGCAGCATGGCCGACAAAGAATACCACGATGCCGTGGTGGCTCTCAACGCCGGCGATGCCGATGGCTTCATCGACAATCTCTTCAAAGCCATCCACCACCGCTACGACCTCGACAAGCCCCTGGCCCGCCGTTTCATCCGCCGCAAACTCAACGACCTGTTGGGTATGAGGACCGAGATCAAAGCCCTCCAGGAGTCATTGAGCCAGAAAAACGAATACCTCATGAAACTTGCAGCCGAATACACCCTGATGGGCAAGGACTGTGAGCGCGAGGGCATGGTGGAAGCCGCCATCGCCAACTACAAGAAAGCATTGGAACTCTACCCGGAGTCCATGATAGCCAAACGCAAGATCAAGAAACTCAGTAAAAAGAAACCATAATGGAAATCAAGACCTCAGAATTCACCATCAGCAGTCCGAATATCGAGAAATGCCCCACCGACTTCAGACCTGAGTATGCCTTCATCGGCCGTTCCAATGTCGGCAAATCCAGTCTGATCAACATGCTCTGCAACCACAAGGGACTGGCAAAGACCTCTGCCACTCCGGGCAAGACTCTCCTGATCAACCATTTCATCATCAACCGTGAATGGTATCTTGTCGACCTGCCTGGCTATGGCTATGCCAAGCGCTCGAAGACCATCCAGCAGAAGATCGACAACATGATCACGTCTTATCTCCTGATGCGCCGGCAGTTGGCCAATGTCTTCGTGCTTATCGACATCCGCCATGCCCCACAAGCCATCGACCTCGAATTCATCAACTGGCTCGGGGCAAGCAGCATCCCCTTCTCCATCGTCTTCACCAAGGCCGACAAGTTGTCCTACCAGAAAGTCAATGAGAATGTCAGAAACTACATGACAGCCCTGAGCGAGACCTGGGAGGAGCTTCCACCTCATTTCGTGACCAGCAGCGAGAAGAAGACAGGCCGCGACGAGATCCTCACTTACATTGAGAACATCAACAAGGAAATCGCTAATCCATAACCCACCACTCATGAATGCCTATCTTGACGTGCAGAACCTGACGAAATCGTTCGGTGCACTCCTCCTGTTTGAGAATATCTCCTTCTCCGTCAGCGAAGGCCAGAAGGTCGGCCTTGTCGCCAAGAACGGCATGGGCAAGTCGACCCTGCTCTCCATCCTCACAGGCAAGGAAGGCTATGACAGCGGCAGTGTCATTTACCGCCGCGACCTGCGCGTGGGTTTCCTGGAGCAATCACCCCGTTTTGACCCCGAGGAAACCGTGCTCGACGCCTGCTTCAATCATCATGGCGACGACGAGAAAGTGCTCCGCGCCAAACAAGTGCTCACCCAACTCAAGATACGTGACTTGCAGCAACCCATGGGGCAGTTGAGCGGTGGTCAGCAGAAGCGTGTAGCGCTGGCCAATGTACTTCTGACCGAACCCGACCTGTTGATCCTCGACGAGCCCACCAACCACCTTGATCTCGACATGATTGAGTGGCTTGAAGGTTACCTCTCACGCGGCAACCGTACCCTTCTGATGGTGACACACGACAGGTTTTTCCTCGACCGCGTGTGCAATCTCATCCTGGAACTCGACGACCACACCCTCTATTCCTACAAAGGCAACTATGCCTACTATCTGGAGAAACGACAGCACCGCCTCGATGTCACCCGTGCCGAGATCATCCGCGCCAACAACCTCTACCGCCGCGAACTGGAATGGATGCGGCGCATGCCTCAGGCCCGCGGCCACAAAGCCCGCTACCGCGAGGAAGCCTTCTATGAACTGGAGCGCAAAGCCAAGCAGCGCATTGAAGAGCGTCAGCTCCGTCTGAAATCCAACAACGTCTATATCGGCAGCAAGATTTTCGAATGTCAATATGTGTCGAAATCCTTCGGCGACCACGTGATGCTGAAAGACTTCTACTATAACTTCGCCCGATACGAGAAGATGGGAATCGTGGGCAACAACGGTACGGGCAAATCCACATTCCTGAAACTTCTCCTGGGGCTCGAACCCGTCGACTCCGGCCGTTTCGACATCGGCGAGACCGTCAATTTCGGCTATTTCTCACAAGAAGGCCTGCAGTTTGATGAGCAACAAAAAGTGATCGACGTGGTGCGCGACATCGCCGACTACATCGATTTGGGCGGAGGTCGTCATTTCACGGCCTCACAGTTTCTACAGCATTTCCAATTCACTCCCGAACAACAATACAACTACGTCTACAAACTCAGCGGCGGCGAGCGCCGAAAACTCTACCTCTGCACGGTGCTCATGCGCAACCCCAATTTCCTCGTTCTCGACGAGCCCACCAACGACCTCGACATCCAGACACTGCAGATCCTGGAGGAATACCTCGCCGACTTCCCCGGTTGTGTGATTGTGGTGAGCCACGACCGTTATTTCATGGACAAAGTGGTGGATCATCTGCTTGTATTCAGAGGAGAAGGTGAAATCAAAGATTTTCCCGGCAATTACAGCCAGTATCGGGAGTGGAGTGCCCTGCGCTCGAAAGAAGAGCAAGACACCACGACGGAGAAAACCGAGAAAAGCGTGAAGCGTGACTACCGCAACAACGACAAGCGCAAGATGACCTACAAAGAAAAAATGGAATTCGCCCGTCTGGAAGAAGAAATCGCCGCTCTCGAGGAAGAACAGAAGCGGATAGAAACAGCCCTCTGCGGCGGTACGGTGAACATCGACGAGATAACAGCCATGAGCAAACGCCTTCCCCAACTGAAAGACGAACTGGACGAGAAAAGCATGCGCTGGCTGGAACTCAGCGAGATTGAATAGAACACCCCAATTGACCTTGGTGTCTCAGAGGATTAATAGCAGGAAAGAAGGGCGAATTTATCATATATGAAACGTAGCTTTCGGAAGTTAAGAAGTTATTGAAGTTAAAGAAGTTAAGCCAAATGTACTTTCGCTATTCAAGCGTTCTGATAGTTCTTATCATGACTTTAACAAAGCATCTGACTTAACTTTTTGAGCCGAAAGGCCGAAAACGACTTCACTCCTTTAACTTCCGAAACATCTATTATGAAAAATCATAAACCATATCTATTATTATTTTAAGACTTATTGATTTTTCAGCCATCTCAATATTCGTTTTGTAATCAATTTTTTTCTTAACGAGTATTGAAAAAATGGTGGAGTTGGGTTTAGTAAACCGTTATTCGTGTGTATATAGTATAGAATGGAGAAAAAGAAACTGGAAACACTGTTCAAACGGCATTACGGCGACATGTTGCGGACGGCCGTCATGCTGCTGCACGATGAGGCGGAGAGCAAGGATGTGGTGCACGACATCTTTGCCCGGCTTCTCAATGGACAGTGCGACCTCCAAGAGGAAACGGCGAGAAACTATCTGCAAACAAGCGTGCGCAACCGTTGCCTGAACATCATGCGCAACCATCGGTATCAGGAGCGGGTGGCACGGATGTATCTCCTTGATCTCGATACCACGGTGATGCAGACAGACCTGCTCGCCGAGGAACTGAATGCACTGCGCAAAGGCATCCGGCTATTGGAACCACCCGTCTGCCGAGACATCATCATGGAGCATTTCAGCAGTGGAATGACTTTTGCCCAGATAGCCCGCCACCATGGTGTGAGCGAGACCACCATCTATAAGCACCTGCGCCATGCACTGCAACAATTACGAACCCACCTCAACACCCGATGAACACATGAAAAAGACCGACCTCTTGCTCAAGATGATGGAGCATCCCCAAAAACACACCGACCAGGAATGGCAGGAGGTGCTTGCCGATAAGGAATGCCGCCACCTCTATACGCTGATGGCGAAGACAAAAAGTGCCGTCAGTACAGACCATGTAGATGAACTGGCATCTGTAGAGGCCGTAGACGAAGCATGGAAGCAATTCGAGCGAATGCACTATCCCAGACACATATCCATGGTCTATCGGTATGCCGCCATGATTGTCGGCATCCTGATGCTCACGGGCATTGCCTACGCTGCGGTTCACTTTCTCAGCATGTCAAGGCCACAGGTGGCTGACGAGCAGGACTCTCTCAATCAGGTCGCAAAGATCGTCAGCTTGTCTGAAATCGAAACTGAAGAAGAGGCTGTCGTCACAGATTCTGTCTTGTCCACGTCACCCCAACTCTTCGACAATGTCCCTTTGGAGCAGATACTCGAAACTCTCTCGGGCTACTATCATGTCGATGTAGTGTTTCAAGATGAGAGAACACGCAGGATAAGGTTGTTCTATCAATGGAAACCTGAATTCACCTTAGAAAAGGTAGTCGGAATGCTGAACAATTTTGAGACACTGAATGTCATTATCGACGGCAACACCCTGGTCGTTTCATCAAAAGAGGCGGCTGGGTTATGAAAAGGTTTCTGATAATCGTTTTCTGCCTGGCGAGCATCCATCTCAATGCCCAGCATGTCAGCCGTGACTTCCGCGATGTGTCCTTGTCTGACGCCCTCAAATACATCCAGACAAAGACTTCTGAATATAGCATCGTTTTCATCTACGACGATCTGGAGGATTTCCGTGTCACCACCAGCATCTCACGAAAGACGGTGCCCGATGCCATCCAACAACTCATAGGCTTCTATCCCATACGCATGACCGTGAAACAAGATGAGCACGAAATCTATGTGGAGTGCATCCACAAGACCGCCCGGCACCTCACGGGCACAATATGCGATGAAAAGGGACGCCCCATGGCTTATGCCAATGTCGCCGTACTCGACGCGGCCGATTCCACACTGATCAACAGCGGCGTGTCGAACGAGAGCGGATATTTCATCATCCCTTATGAACCGCAAGAAGTGGTCGCCCGAATCTCTCATATCGGCTATAAGACCATCCTAAAGCAATGCTCCAAACCGGAAATGGGGATGATACGGATGCAACCCGACAACTACTTGCTGAAAGGCGTAACGGTAAATGGCCAGACTCCAGTCATGCGAAAAGAAGCTGGAATCATCTATTTCGACACGCGCCATATTGCAGGCGCCATCAATGCCAAGGACCTGCTTCACTATACACCTGGAGTGACTGTCGTCGACGACCAAATCAGCCTGTTTGGAGCAAGTGAAATACTGTTGTGTATCAACGGCAAGGAACAAAGAATACCTGTGGGGGAGATGCTGCAGATGTTACAGACCTATCCGGCAACCAATGTGACAAGAATCGAAGTCGTCCCCAACCCAGGTGCTGGTTATTCATCTGAAGGGCGTGCAGGAGTGGTCAATATCGTCTTGAAAAAGCAAAATGCCGGCTTCTTTGGCGGCACAGTTGCCTATGCCAGAACACAATATGAAAAACAGGGTGATGAAGCCAATGCGGGATTTATTTACAACCACGGCAAATGGTCTGCCTCGCTCAATTTGGCAGCAACCAATGACCAAATACTCTACCGAGAGACAAATACGATCGACTTTGACGACACAAGAAGAAAACATACAGATGATGGGCTTATCTGCAAGGAAAACTATGCTTTTCGCGGGCATGCAGACTTTCAGGCATCTGCGAACCTGTATCTTGGGGCCTATGTGATGTATGCAGATGGTGAACGGCGATTAGGCATCGACGGACTCTACGACTTCCTGCCAAAGAATCCTTACACCGTCAGCAAATATGAAACACTCTCTCACCGAGAGGAAGACACCAAGACATGGGCGGTAAACGTGAATGCCACTCAGAAACTGGGCGACAGTGGAGCCAAGATAGACTGCAACCTCGACTATTTTCGTCTGAGGATGGGAGATAGACGACAATCTGAAAATCATGCCACTTTTACCGGTAAGAGCCTGGACGAAGAGGTCCGGATTGACACGGTCGAGTTTTACTACCAAAACAAGATTGCACAGACGATTGACAATTATTCCGCAAAAGTGGATGTCGGATATGCTGGTTTCCAATTTGGCAGTCAATACATATACACACGCAGTCATTTGGATTTAGAATATACAGAGAACTATTACTGCGAGAATGCCACGACTTCGTATGATGAGCAAATATGGTCCGCCTACGTGGAATACGACAGGGTATTGGGCAAAGCATGGTCTGTGAATATGGGTGGACGCTATGAGCACACTTGGACAAAAGGTGAAAACAGCATAGGCCGCAAGGACTTCCGGTCAAATGGCGGAAATATCTTCCCCTCATTGAACGTAGGTTTTCATCCTGGCAACGGACATGCTGTGAACTGTAGTTTCAGCAGCCGGTTGACACGGCCTAATATTATCAACCTCAATCCCAATAGAGTATGGAAAGACGTGAACCATGTCTCTTATGGCAACCAAAATCTGAAGCCCTTCCACCTATATAAGGCAATGATGGGCTATACCTACAAAGGCGCACTAAGTGTTGACCTCTACTATTCATATCAGCCTGATAGAGTCGATCCTGTTTATTATGTTGATAAGTTTGTTACCTATAGTTCTTGGGACAATACTACTGATGAGCAGTCTTTGGGCCTCAAAGCTATTTGTAACTTCGACAAATGGCCATGGATGAAAGCCACACTAATGCAGGAACTAAGGTATTCAAAAACCACCAGGTCGCCTAAGAATAATGATGCAGGATCCCTAAGGTCTATCCTTTTCCCCCAAGTCGAGAATTGCTCTTACGCTGGCATGCTGCAGATGTCTTTCTTCTTCGACAAAAATCATAAGTGGGCTGCAAACCTACATGCCACTTGTCATTCCCGAGAGAAAGATGTAGCCCAAAAACTGGATGCCCGATACATGGTGGATGCCGGACTGAGAGGCCGGTTTTTCAAAGATCGTCTGACGGTAAACATTCCCTGCCGCAACCTGCTGTCTTCACCTCTCAAGGGTGAAGAGTATCTTGGAACGACAGTGATGGATTTCAACAACAAGTTCGACTACCGGCAACTCCACCTGACGCTCACCTATAATTGGGGCGTGCCGCTGAAACACAAAAAGCGCCATTATGAGAGTGACGAAATGCAAGAACGCATCGTCAACGATTTCTGAGAAACATGAGCAAGTGCACCTATACTTATGCCCTGCTGTCGTTGGCATTTGTCATGGCCAA
>ODAI014470206.1_pt1 | contig 39495 bp, 34 predicted proteins | sample 1539321 | NCBI WGS metagenome assembly ODAI01 (sample SAMN02144231, study PRJEB22623) | gut metagenome | biome: sheep rumen | host: Ovis aries | place: New Zealand
GACTGGCTCGCTACCGGGCACGGGTATAATATGACCTATGCGCACGACACCGTTTACCGTACAGAGATGAAGCAAAAGTACATGCCGCTTTTCTGCGAGAAAGTGATGTACGATGATGTGTCGTTACAGGCTATTCCTATAGCCATCGCCAAAGATTTTGTTTATACCAAGCTGAATGTCTATCGCTATTATATCGGCCGTCCGGGGCAGTCGTTTGATCCTAAAGTGCGTGCCGTGCGTGCCGCCGATGATGTAACCAAGGTGCTTACATTCCTTTTGGATTGGGTTCGCCGTAATCGACATGTAGTTCCTAAAGGCGGCACACGTGAGGCTTATACGGAGGAGAACTTCCAATCCATGGGAACGTGGCATTATTATGAGCTCAGTCTCTTTGATGCTCAAACATCCGAACCGAGGCTTAAAGCATGGGATAAATTCCTGCGTGAGAACTATCCGGAGATAAAGCCCAACAGGCTTGTGCGCCTCTATCATCTGCTGCCGTTCAAAATCTACTACGCATGGTTCAAGATGCATGCTTTTAACCAACGATGTATCCGATTTATAAGGCGTAAGGTCAAATTTTAGTTAAATAAGTAAAAAATGACATGCAAATTTGTGTATGTCATTTTTTTTTCGTAATTTTGCAACGCTAATTGTTGACAAACAAGAATGAAAACAATACTTTTAGTTTTTGGAACACGGCCGGAAGCCATAAAGATGGCTCCGCTGGTGAAGACGCTGCAAGCGCAGCCGGAGAAATTCAAGACTGTTGTTTGCGTGACAGCACAACATCGCCAGATGCTTGACCAAGTGCTTCATATTTTTGACATTACTCCGGATTATGATCTGGATATCATGAAACCCAATCAGGATCTTTATGATGTGACGAGCCGTGTGCTGGTAGGCATGCGCGATGTGCTCAAAGAGGTACAACCGGATGTGGTTCTTGTGCATGGCGATACTACTACTTCTACTGCAGCGGCTCTTGCGGCTTTCTACCAACAGATACCGGTAGGGCACGTGGAGGCAGGGCTACGTACGCATAATATTTACAGCCCCTGGCCGGAGGAGATGAACAGGCAGATAACAGGTCGTATCACTACCCATCATTTTGCACCAACGCCACTTGCCAAACAAAATTTGATGCGAGAAAATGTGGCGGAGAAACAGATTATCGTTACCGGCAATACGGTGATAGATGCGCTGTATATGGTGGTGGACAAGATAAAGAATGACGAAAGCCTGCAAAAGGAATTGGCAGGAGTGCTGAAAGAAGCCGGATATGATACGGCTCGTCTGGACGGCTCCCGGCGTCTGGTGCTGATTACCGGGCACAGGCGTGAGAATTTCGGAGATGGATTTATCTCCATGTGTACGGCTATTCGGGATTTAGCGGCGATGTATCCAGATGTGGATTTCGTCTATCCTATGCATCTCAATCCCAATGTTCGTCGTCCCATCCAACAAATTTTTGGTGATGTGAGCCGAAAATCTGATTTAGGATTTCAAATTTCAAATTTCAAATTTAATAATCTCTTCTTCATCGAACCACTCGAATACCTCAGTTTCGTCTATCTGATGGAGAAGAGCACGATTGTTCTTACCGATTCCGGCGGTATTCAAGAAGAAGCTCCGGGATTAGGCAAACCGGTGCTTGTAATGCGTGATACTACCGAGCGTCCGGAAGCATTAGAGTCCGGCACGGTACATTTGGTCGGCACTAACTATGACAAGATAGTAGGGGAGGTGAGTACGCTCCTTGAGGACGCTGAGGCTTATCAGAAAATGAGCAAAGCCGTTAATCCGTATGGGGATGGACATGCTTGCGAACGAATTGCAGAATATTTAGCAAAAATATGATACCACACATTATTCATTATATAATTTGTTCTATGTCGTCGCGTAATCTGCTCCCCGCAGCGCTCCAACTCGAAAGCAAAAGTCAATTGCTTTCTTCAGGTTTGGTTTCCGTCCCAACAATAATTTCATAATTAACGCATAAAGACAAACACATATGATTCCTAAAATTATTCATTACTGCTGGTTTGGCGGCAAAGCTATGCCGGAGTTGGCACTCAAATGTATCGAGAGTTGGAAGAAATATCTTCCGGAGTACGAATTGCGGCTTTGGAACGAAGAGACCTTCGACCTCGATATGTATCCGTATACCCGCGAAGCTTATGATAACCGCAAGTTCGCTTTTGTGACGGATGTGGTGCGTCTCTGGGCATTGGAGAAGTTCGGAGGAGTCTATATGGACACCGATGTGGAGATTCTGCGTCCGTTAGGGGAACTGATGGAACTGCCGGCTTTTACCGGCTATGAAGCATCTATGGCTAACGCGCCGGTTACCGGTCTGATGGCTTCTGCACCACATGGCGTGTGGGTGCGTGAACAATTAGCATACTACGAGGGTAAGCATTTCGTCAAACCCGATGGCTCGTTGGATTTGACACCTAACACAAAGCCTATTGCAGATATCATGGTCGCCGGTGGGTTCAAGATAGACGGCAAATATCAGGTGTATAAGAACGATATGCATGTCTTCCCAGTGGACTATTTCTGTCCGCTAACCAGCACCCGCGTCCTCAAACTGACCAAAAATACCTATTGCATCCATCATTTCGCCGGAAGTTGGGTGGAGAAAACCCGCGGACAACTTATCAAGGAGTGGATAGTAACCCACATCCTTGGAAGGAAACTGACGGATAAGATTGTGCAGATGAAGAGAAAATTGCGGGTGAGATGAGAAAGAATTGGTTCAATGATAATAGAATAAATTTATAAATTAATCATATTTACAATGAAAACAATCAGAATTAAAAATCTACGCGGTTTGCAGGATACCGGTGATATTGAGTTGAAACCGATAACGATGTTGGTTGGTGCAAACAGCTCCGGTAAAAGTACATTCTTGAGAACCTTCCCTCTGTTCAAGCAAGGAGGAACTACCTACAAGCAAGGACCTATCTTGTGGTATGGACCAGAGGTGGATTTCGGTTCATATAATGAGGCTTTGCGCAAGGAAAGCAAATATATGGAATTTTCGTTTTCATGGGATGTTATTGACAGAGCCATCTATTTTATAGACCAGCATGATTATGTAAAGAATGTAAAATGTACTATTGGCATAGATAAAAAAGATGAGGATGAATCGTTTGTTAATAGTGTAAGAGTGGAAATGGAGGATAGCCATGTTATCCATATGTCTATTGCTAAAGGCGGAAGCATAAAGGTGACGATTAACGACATAAATTGTGATGAATTTGATGGGATATCCATCGTGCGTCAGTCCGGTCGATTTATTCTACCGTACTTTGAGTTAGAGTATGAACAGGACAATTCATTTATTAATAGATTTCCTTATCAGAAATTAGCCACTATTCTTGATAATGTGCCAGCCTTTCATAATAAGGTAAAGGGAAAGACAGAGATTCTTCCCTTTGCTCCTTCTATAGCGAAACCGGAAGATATGCTAAGGGAAACATGTGAACACTATCGGGTGAGCTATGACGAGAAGATTCTACAGTATGATGATTGGCATAGATATTGCGCTTTAGCGATATTGTTACGTTCTCGCGAACTATTGTCCTCTATTGATAAAACTTTGCAACAGGAGATGGGAAATGTGTATTATATTAAGCCATTCCGTGCGTCAGCGGAGCGATATTACAGACAACAGAACTTAGCAGTTCGAAATCTCGATTCAGACGGGCATAACATGGCGATGTTCGTAGCGAATATGTATAAAAACGGAAAATCAGTAAGGGAGTTTCAAACTTGGACACGGGAGTATTTTAAGTTTGAATTACGTCCAGAGCGAATTGAAGGTCATGTCTCGCTTCAGATACGTGACAAACTGCCAAAGGACGAATCAGAAATTGAATCGAGAGAGTGGCGCAATATCACAGACCTAGGGTTCGGCTATTCACAGATTTTACCGGTTATCCTTACTCTTTGGCAAATTATTTCTCAAAAAAAGTCAACGCGTGAAAGGGTAGGAACCTGTTTTGCTGCGTATGAGCAACCGGAATTGCACTTGCATCCAAAGATGCAGGCGGAATTGATGGATGCAATAGTGGCTACAGTCAAATATGCAAAGCAAAAAGGTATAGATGTGAAGGTGATCATAGAGACTCATAGTCAGGTGATGATTAACCGTTTGGGGCTCCGTATCGCGCTAGATCCCGATTTCTCGGAGGAGATGGCGTCCGTCTTATTATTCGACGAGAACAATGAAGCATGCAATCCTCGTCATGCTTCATATACAAAAGACGGACATTTAACTAACTGGCCTATAGGTTTTTTTGAACCGGATTTGAATTGATAATATGTACATCAAGATAACACAAGAGATAGTAACTCAGGCGAGAGAGAATAAGAATAGTGAAGCGTATACCATACTGAAAATGTTAGATTGGTGTGTGTATCGTGGATGTCATTTCGTCTATGGTGATTTGCAGACTTTAACGGGTATTACGCGTTATCTAAAGAATGATTTCCCCTGTTTGTCTACGTTATGGTCAAAAGATTCTGAATTAGCACCTATAGCAGCTACTTTTGAATGGCATTTGGAGTTCGGATTTTCAACAAACGATAAACCGTTCCCATCCCGAAAAGATGAAGGAACGCATACTATCTATGTTAATGCAGATACTTCTTTTGATGCATACCGTGAATGTCATTTGTTAGCAGAAAATCTGCATGATATTTATTTGTTTCATCATATTTTGGACTATTATAGACGACTCAAATCATTCGTGGCTGTACCATCTGTCTATTATCCGATTTTAGGTGGAGGAAGCACTACTAAAGATGTCTATAAACACGAAATAGACATAGGAAAATCGCTAGTGGTATGTATCGTTGATAGCGATAAGCATTATCCGAAGGCCTCTATCGGGGATACTGCCAAACAAGTGCGCAAAGTAGAACAAGACACAAAACCGTATAATTCATGCTGCTATGTGATGGAAAATGTGTTGGAGATAGAGAACCTAGTTCCAATGTGTATTTATAAGTCTTACGCCCAAAATCACAAAGAACTCACAGATGCATTTGAAGCTGTTAATGCCATTCGGAAGAAAGATCCTGAAATGCTGGATTTTTATGATTTTAAGGAAGGTGTGACTCCGTTATATTTGATAGATTCTAATCCAGACAATAATTGCAGAGATGTAGCCATTGCTGCCCGACCGAAATTGGATGAGATCATAAAAGCGAAAGAGTGCGAGTGGCAAAAATTGAAAGAAGATTTGGATAAGATGACATATCTCAGAAGTCAAGAAAAAGATCGTATCTTCAAGAAATGCAAGAAAGAAGATTGTTACATACCAGGATTTGGGAAGAATATATTGGAGCATGTAATTAAAGAGCATAAAAAAGAACTATCTGAAATCGCACCAGAAGATTTGTCTGAGGCACAAAAAAAAGAGTATGAGGAGATAGGAAAATTGTTGTATAACTGGACATGTGCTCTCTCTCCAATTCGATCGTAATCAATAATAATGGTGGAATAATAGCTTAGGTGAGAAAGGAGTGCGCTAAAAAGGTTGCCTTTTATAAGGAAGTCATTAAATAAATGGACTGTAAGTAACCATCCATCATAATACAGGTAGATACAAAAGTAAGGGCTATAACCGATTGTAGCTACAGCCCTGATTGTAGTTGACGGTTGGATAGCGAGATACTATTATTGTTTTATGTCCTAACGTGCCTCTTAATGCGAGAGTATCCATTTAGGGGTAGCAGTTGGAGGACTCTTTTTATAAGGAAGGAGTTCCGATGGATACGGATAAATGATGTATGGTATTTTAGTGATCACATTATTCAGATACAATCTTGGATTCACATTATGCTCCTTACATGTCCCGATGAGTGAGCAGATGATAGACATCAATCGGCAGCTTTATGATTCCCGCAAAAGAGGTAGTTCTTACGGCCAAGTGTAATAGGACGGATGAGAAGTTGATTACGGCGCTGAACGAACCTGGAGATTTTGGTCAATCGGTAGTGAGGAAGAAGATTTCATTCTGGAGATGGATAAAAGATGTACATAATGCAGATATGCTCTATTTTTACCATCCCAATGATCCCAAACCGGCATGGTCTTTATGAATGTATAAAAATTATTCGGGCATTGATAAGGAAGCTGCATTTATGATGATAGCGGAGTAGAAAGTGAATAGTGAAGTGTAAGTAGTAGATGCAGCGCATATAGACGTTGTACGTTTAGAATTGCGTTATAGTAGTTAGTGTGTATGGTGTAATTTGTGATGTGTAATGTGTAATAATTTGTCGAAAGTGATCATAATTAATTTATATTAGCAGAAATTTTAGTAAAAATACAATTTAATTCGCAAAAATTTTAGTAAATAAGGAGATTTTATTTGTTTATTTGCAAAAAATTTAGTACCTTTGCCGCAAATTTTATATTTAAGGCTTATGGCTGGAATTGATTTATATAATGAGATAGTGTTCGGTTCGTCGGATTCTGCAGTAGCACAACGAATCTCGGAATTGGAGAAACAAGGTAAGTTGCGCAGGATAGCTCCTCGTCTATATACAACTAATATGAAGGATAGTCCGGAGTCTATTGTGCGGCGTAACCTGATTGAGATATTGGTGTGGCGTTTTCCCAATGCAATTATCAGTCATCGTACAGCGTACGAGATGCGTCCTACTGCTTCCGGTGAACTATTTCTAACATATACTCAGAATCGACGTATCACTGATCTTCCGGGAATAGGAATTAATCTTATCAAAGGGCATACTGCTCTAAAAACAGATATTCCCTATATGGGGATCTATATCTCATCCGAAAGCCGATGGATATTGGAAGTTTTGGGGATATCTCGTAAGAGTGGAGATGAAAGCAAGAGCTTACCACAGTCTTTTGTGGAAGAACGAATGGAGAAAATGTTGCTGCAACAAGGAGAGGCAAAGCTAAATGCTTTTCGTGACCAAACGCGTGAAGTGGCTCAAGAATTAGGGATGACGAAAGAGTTTGAGAAACTGAATAAGATTATTTCTGCACTACTATCGACTCATAAAACTGACATTTTACAATCGGCATCTGCTTTAGCAATGGCATCCGGTGAGCCCTATGACCCATCGCGCTTGGAGTTGTTCGATGTCCTTTTTGAACAACTGAACAATCGCTTTTTTACTTCTCTTCCGGTGCGTTATCCGGATGAAGAGAGTTTTAGAATGTTTGCTTTCTTTGAGAGTTATTTTTCTAATTATATAGAAGGAACAGAATTTATAGTAGATGAGGCAAAGAAAATTATTGACTCAGGAATGCCGAAACCTCGTCGCGATGAAGATTCGCATGATATTTTAGGTACATATCGATTAGTGAGCAACCGCGAAGAGATGAGCCGTGTGCCACATAGCAAACAGGAATTATTTGACCTATTGTGTCATCGTCATGCCATTTTGTTGCAAGGCCGTCCGAGTATGCAGCCGGGGATGTTTAAACAGCAGAACAATCGAGCCGGAGATACGGTGTTCGTCGATGCTCGATTGGTGCAAGGAACATTAGCGAAGGGATTTCAACGATATGAAGCGTTGCAAGATCCCGTAGCGCGGGCAATATTCATGATGTTCATGATTAGTGAGGTGCATCCGTTCAATGACGGAAATGGCCGCATGGCGCGTGTGATGATGAATGCAGAGTTGGTACATGCGGATCAATGCCGAATTATCGTACCGACAGTATTCCGAATGGATTATTTGCTGACGCTTCGCAAACTCAGTCGTCAGAAGAACCCCGAAGCATATATCCAGGTGATGCAGAAACTGCATGCGTTCAGCCAAAATCTTTATGGTTCGGACTATGAGGCATTGAACCGCTATTTAGTGTCATGCAATGCTTTCGAAGACCCTGAGAGTGCGCGACTAAAGATGATGGAGAGAGTAGATTAGGAGTAGTATAAACATCGAGAATTAGTACAATATGTGGTGTGATGTTATGCGCTGCGCGCAATGTTTGATGTGTGATGTTTAATGTGTTGCCGTCCTTCGGGGCGGCTTTTTTGTATATCTGTTTGATTTTGTGTGAAATGTCATAAAAAAGTGCTAACTTTGCGGGTAATGGCGATAGTGCCAGAAACCGAATAAAAGTTAACACAAATGAAAAATCACATCGATTTGGGTGCGGAGACGGTAGAGTTCGTCCGTACCCGTATGGAAGAGGTTCTCGAGGAGGATCCGCAGAACATCTGTAGAGTAGAGTGGAACGTAAAAGAGGTGAAAGAGCAGATCTTTCGCCTCTTTTATGATTATCAGGTTATGCACGGCTGGCCGCATGTGGCTGCAAACACAGCGCTTATTTTAGGCTATGACCATCGAGCTATCAACAAAATGCTGAAAAAACAACGTTCCAAACACGAATAGGAACTAAGTTCTCGATTGTTCGTGCAAAAAGCAGTAATTTTGCATCGTCTTTCGAAAAAGCAAAAGAAAGTAACCAAAGAAAATCAAAAAGAAAAGTCCTGTCCTTGTCCTGTCCTATTATAGTGTATTGGACAGGACGGGACGGGACAAAGACGGGACTTTTTAACGTTTAATGTTTAGTGAGTTATGGACTATTTAATCGTAGAAGAATTCAACAAATTTTGGTATCTCTTCGGTGTGAATGAGAAACTATTTCCTCATCGCCGGTCATGCACTCTGCTGCTATGGATGGAGACGCCTAAAGAGAAACGCGCAGCTATCATTGCCGAACTGGAGCAAAACGGTGCGCCGGTGAACCGCAATCCGTATTTCTATGTGCAGGACTTTACGCGTCCGCCTATCCAGACGATGAGTTATTCCGAGTACTACCGCAAGTACGGCACGACGGAGGAAAAGGACGGATGGAAGATGGCGAATCCGACAGGAAATCAAGTGATTTACGAGAAACGCCCGACAGGGACCGTACAGTGACGTACAGGATGGTCGCGAGATGGTCGCGTGTGGATACTGAAATTTGTATGAGGCACAGTATATAAAGAAAAAAACAATAAAAACACTTTTGAATTTCGGATAGTTTTTACCATCAAACTCCGCAACTCTTCGAGTATAAGCCTTCAAAAGACATAAACCTAAAAAACAATTTCGCATATGGCGACAATATATTGTTTACTTAAAATTTTAAGAAAATGGTAACAGGATATGAAAGTGGAATTGATTATGCCGATAGATACACTGCGAGGTGTTTTACGTAAGGACGGGTATTACTTCCGGTTGTACAAAGGCAAGCAGATCGTGCAACGGTGTCCGGACAGGTCGGGACATCAGAAGACCGAAAATGAAGCAGCCAACCAGAGACGGTTTGCTGAGAAGTACGGGAGATAATGTTTAATGTCTAATGTTTAATGTTTAAAGTTTAAAGTTTTTAATGTTTAAGGAGTTATGGCAAAAGTAACACCACTGATGGGGATTAGTAAGATCTCCGGAAAAGTAGGAAACGTATGTTTCCGCACAATGAAAGCAACAGGAAGAGTGTACATGTACCGATTAAAAGGCCAAAGGACAAATGTACAATGTACAAAGGAGTTCAACGAGTCGATTATGGCACAGAGGGAGCGATTCCGGGCGACAGCAGAGATCGTGCGGATGATGCGCAAAGCCGGTTCGAAAAAGACACAGAAGGAACTATGGAAAATCGTGTCGCAGGCGTTATGATGGCGCGGGTAGCAAAAGAGGAATTAGCGCGCAGATTAGAGCATGCGATCGGCGAAAAGGTCGGCATAGAGGGGTTGAATACCCTGCTATACGGATGGAAGAAATTCCGCAAGTATGGCGCCAAGTATCTTGATGCATTGAAACACCGCGAGTGGATGTACAGCGCTGAGGTAGCCGATTTCGGCGAGTATGCGGGCTATGACTTAACGGAAAGTGAGCGGAATCACTTTTGCGAGGTGGAATAGTTGCAGGAGTCGCGAAAAAGTCGTACCTTTGCATTGCTTTTCGGTTAGATAGGATAATGAACCAACGGAGCGTCTATCGCCTATCCTCAGTTCCGGCGGTTCAAAAAGGGATAACCCGAAAAGCCACGCGTGCTACAAAAAGGCTCGCGCAATAATGCGCGAGAAATGCAAGATGTATAACCTAAACAATTAACAAGAATGGCAGAAATCAAACCGATGGAGCTCATCAAGAGCATGAGCAAAAAGGTGTGCATGCACAGCGATGTGTATTTCCGTACGAACAAACAGACCGGCAAGACTACGACCGGCAAACTGTGCAACCCGAGTGACAAAGCGGACTCGGAGGCGCAGACGAAGGCAAAAGCGCGTTTTGCCAAAGTGCAAGCAGCAGTTCGGGCGATCCTGACGGATCCCGAGCAGAAGGCCAAACTGAAGGCAGAGTACAAGGCGCAGACCAAGTACGGTTCGCTCTTCGGCTACGCGATGCATAAGCTCAGTCCGAATTACGATTCCGACGGAAACCTCGCTTGATCTATGACTCGCGTGACTCGCAGCACAGTCGCTCGATTACGCTAAACTTTTAAAAATTACGAATTATGACAAAGAAAGAAATTCTCAAAGTAGTCATCTCGGTGCTGATTGCGGCGCTGGCAGCGCTCGCGGCGGGGCTGGGACTGAGTTCGTGCAACGTGACGCGGAGCATCACGACGCGGTCGGAGGCATGGCAGAAAGGCGACACGAGCGTCGTCATCCAGACGCGCACGGTAGAGACGTATGACGCATCGCGTAAACTGCCCTAAGTAATGCACTAAAACTATGTTTTAGTGGTAATTACTCGGGTGTTCCCGCTCTCCCCAAAAATTAAAATTTTGGGGACCCCAATTAACCAACATTATTAACCTCAAAAACCTTAACAATTATGGGAAAAGTAACTTATTCGCCGGGTATTGAGTTCGTAAACGGCTCCCTGGCAAAACCGAAAAAGCAAGACGGTCACAAACACGGCGACTACCTCATCGGTACGCACCGCACGGCAGCGACCCAGAACCCCGACTGCACGCGTATCTACATCCGCAAGGGTGACACCTACGAGCGTTCCACGCCGCTCTCCGCCAAGGAAGAGGCTATCCGTCTGCGCTTCACCGAGGTGTCTCAGGCGGTCAAACTCCGCGCCAAGGACCTCAACAAGATGACCCAGGACCAGGAGGACTTTGCAGCACAGCGTGCAACTGGCAAGCGCACCATGCGGGCGTACTTATGGAAAGTTTGTGGTGCTGAGTATGATCAGCAACACGGTTAAACTTTCCATGGGGTTCCCGAGGATTTCCAATCCTTGGGGAGAGCGGAGCTGCCCCGAGTATTTACTACCTGAACGGAGTTTAGGTACTTATACGAGGGGTTAGCCCGCGACGGAAGGTCTGCGGCGCAGAGTACGACGCGGCGCACAACGGGTAAGGCTCGCGCAATAATGCGCGAGAAGTGCAAAGATCGCGCAGTACTAAACAAGAAAAATGAAGAAAAAATTCATTTTATTCCCCATATGCTTGCATATGGGGGATTTTTTTCAAATTGTATCTTCGGACGCCGCTTTGCTCTATTTGTTCTATGTGTTATACTAATCCTCCGAGTGGGAGCTCGTCGGGTATAACACTCGGAGTGCCATCCGAGGCACTCCTTCACCAGCCCGAAGTTACAGTCGCAGTATCCTGCAACTAACAAATATTTATTCTAAAACCTTCAAATATGCAAGCATAATGAATTTTTTAGAGCAAATATTTGCGTATTTGATTATTTTGTTGTAATTTTGTCGGCTGAATAGTTTATTATGGATGCTATTTAACTCAATAGAATATTTGTTTTTTTTGCCTATCGTCTTCTTAATCTATTGGGCTATAGGGTATGCGAAGATAGATGGCTTGCTGCAACTCAAAATGCAGAATGCATTCGTGGTCGTGGCGAGTTATATCTTTTACGGCTGGTGGGATTGGCGTTTCCTTATTCTTATAGCATTCACATCGCTTTGTTCTTACGCAAGCGGTATTTTAATTGAGAGAGGAAAACAAAAACACGGTATCCAACAGTCGCCAAATAGCGACTCTTCCAGTATTGATCCGCAGTCTGCTCGCGAACAAGCTCCCGGACAGACTACCGCTCAATCCTGCGCAGCAGATACTCTGCCGGATACCTCACAAAAACACGCTTCGCTCACAAAAAACATCAAAAACATTAACAGCGCAAAGGCATGGATGATAACTAACATTGTTATCAATCTCGGAATTTTGGCGACATTCAAATATTACGATTTCTTCGTATCAGAGTTTGGAGCATTGTTTGGAGTTAGTACGGATAGCCTTTTGCTGCGAATCATACTGCCGGTGGGAATATCGTTCTATACCTTTCAGGCCCTCAGTTACTCGATTGATGTCTATCGTGGCAAGATAACACCGACCAAAGATATTATTGCATTCCTTGCATTCATCGCTTTCTTCCCGCAACTGGTGGCAGGACCTATAGAGCGTGCGACCAACCTCTTGTCACAGTTCCTCAACAAACGCACGTTCTCATATGACCAAGCCACGGATGGCATGCGGCAAATTTTGTGGGGCTTATTCAAGAAAATAGTGGTTGCGGATAACTGCGCTACGTATGTGGATCAAGTCTGGGCGGCGTACGATACACAAACCGGCTCTACTTTACTGCTCGCCGCAGTACTCTTTGCCTTCCAGATTTACGGCGATTTCTCGGGATATTCTGATATGGCTATCGGAACTGCGAAACTGTTCGGTATCAAACTGATGCGCAACTTCAACAATCCGTATTTCTCGCGCGACATTGCAGAGTTCTGGCGTAGATGGCATATATCTCTCACCACCTGGTTCCGCGATTATGTTTATGTTCCGCTTGGCGGCAGCCGCGTCAATAAACAGATTACGATGCGGAATACCTGCATTGTTTTTCTGCTCTGCGGTCTATGGCATGGCGCGAACTGGACATTCATCGCTTGGGGAGTATATCATGCTTTACTTTTCCTTCCGCTTATTCTTCTTGGTAGAAAGCGAAAATATTCGAATCCGGTTGCTGAAGGTCTTCTTTTACCCACATGGAAAGAGTGCGTACAAATCTTTTGTACCTTCTTCCTTGTTGTCCTCGGCTGGATCATCTTCCGCGCAGAGACTGTTTCGCAGTCGTGGGAAATCCTGCGCCAAATGTGCAGTCATTCACTCTGGACTATGCCGTATATCGGCAGCCGGAGTATGATCATCGTTACTGTGTTTGCAATCGCCTTCATGATGCTGGTGGAATGGGTACAGAGGAACGAACAACATGGTTTGGCACTTTCGTCCCTATGTAGCAGAACAATGCGATATGCCGTCTATTTGCTGCTGATAGCGATGATGCTATGGAATACCGGCTCAGGAGCAGAATTTATTTATTTCCAATTCTGATGAAGCGTTTTTTGAGAGACATAGGAATCTTTGCGCTGGTGGCATTGGTGTTATTCGGCGGAGTGGAGTGGATAGCAGAATCCATTCCGAACTCTTATACCTACAAGCGCGATTATATGGAGCGCCATGGAGCACAGATACGCACTCTTATATTAGGTTCGTCCTACGCGTATGATGGTTTGAATCCGTCAGTAATGCCGGATGCGTTCAATCTGGCGAATAGCAGTCAGACGATAGAAGATGATTACCGACTTTTGGCACGGTATATCGGTTCGATGGACTCGCTGCAGACGGTGATTATAGGGGTTGGAACAGGCACTTGGGCGGATGTTTCGGAGGCACAGCGGAGAACGTATTATACAATCTATATGGACCTTTATCCGCGATGGCCGATTAATAGGAATAGTATGGAGGTCTTCAACTTGGAGTTGCTGACGAGGAAAATCATCAAATACGCCCTCTCTCGGGATGTGACGTGGTGTGATTCGTTGGGGCAGCGGATCGGGCATGACTCACTGGCCTTGGCGCAAGGAGCGGAGTTTTGGAACAAAGATATAGCTTCCCTCGTCGCCAACGACCGGATTGATGTTGCTCATTCCCAGGAGACCATCGCACGTAACGTGTTGTTTGTTGACAGCATCGCCTCGTTCTGTATGGCGCATGATATCCGATTGGTGGTAGTGGCAATGCCGGCGATGGCGGCATATCGTCAGCAACTGCCGCAGGAACAATTAGCGCTGACCGATAGTTTGTTTGCCCATCTGAGCGATAGAGCGCAATGTATTGATGCATCCCGATGGCATATATCCGAGTTCGGATGGTATAACGCCACCCATCTCACCCGTGAGGCATCTGTAAACTTCACGAGGCAGGTGATGGATTCTATTAGGTGATTTTATATGTTTGGAGTAGAGTTGTCGGCCTTCGAGACGGCTTTTTTGTGCAATGTAATCAGATTTTATGTAAATGCCGAGCCGCACTAAACAAGAAAAATGAAGAAAAAATTCATTTTATTCCCCATATGCTTGCATATGTGGGATTTTTTTTGTAATTTTGTCGGCTGAATGTGTGTGAAGGAATGAATAATCCGCAAAATCCATATAATCAAGAGCAAATGCAACAACCGCCAATGCCGCCTGTTCCGCCGAGAATGGGGCAGGTGATGGCTGTGCGCAAGCCGAAGACATGGCGGGAGCGGATGATGCACCGATTCGGGATGGATACGGCTGTGCAGATGCCGACGAAAGGCGCTAATACGATCCCGAGTTGGATCATAGGTCGGTCGATGGTCTTTTTCTTCATAGCTATGTTTGCCTGCTGGGCGGTATTTGGGTATGTGCCGGCTTTCGATCTATGGTTAGCGGCGAGTGTATCGGTGGTGCTGTTCTTTTACGGCGGCGGTACTATGGCCAGGAATTGGGAGCACGTTAGCGAGAAACGGTTTCTTAGAAATGTGTTTATAACCGGATTTGTTGTCCGATTGCTATGGGCGCTGTATTGCTTTTTTATCTTTAATCCAGAGTATTATGGCAATACTTTTGGAGATAATACCGATACTCTTTGGTATGTCCCTTTTGGTAAGGCACTAGCTCAATGGATTAGTAATGGATTTGACAAGTCGTTTGAGCAATTAAGAACGCAATGGGGATCTGCAATCGATGATGTGGGGTATCCAATGTGGCTGGCTATAGGGTATATGTTATGGGGTGAATGGAGCGATGTGTTTATGCCATATCTGGTCAAATGTATAGTGGGGGCATACTGCGCCATTTGCATTTATCGCGTAGCGAAACGTCATTTCGGAGATGGAGTAGCGCGAATGGCTGCTATCTTCGTTGCTCTGAATCCGAATATGGTCTATTGGTGCGGAAATATGTTCAAGGAATCCGAAATGGTGTTCCTCTGCTGCGTGGCGATAGATAATTTTGATCGAGTGTTGAGTTCAGGAAAACGGTTTACATTCCGTAACTTATTACCGGGAATGTTGGCAGCGCTTGCGCTGATGTTTTTCCGAACGACATTAGGCTTGGTTGTGTTTCTGGCTTTCTTCGCGCATGTTGTAATGGCATCCAACCGTATAATGAGTATGGGAAAAAAAGTGTTAGCCGGAGTATTGGTGGGTGCTGTATTAGTGGTAGCTATGGGGGATCGAATCCGAACTCAGTCGCAAGCGCTATTAGAGGCTGTGCAATCGGATACGCAAGATAAAAATATGGAGTGGCGCGCAGAACGCGAAGGTGGTAACTCGTTCGCTAAATATGCGAGTGCCACAGTGTTTGCGCCTCTTATTTTTACCATCCCGTTTCCTACATTTAATGTAGCATTAGAAACTCAATATCTTCAGATGCAGACATCAGGAGGTAATTATATAAAAAATATTTTCTCTTTTTTCGTAATTCTCGTAATGATATTCTTCTTAGTTAGTGGCGAATGGCGGCAGCATGTGTTTATCTTGGCATATACGTTGGGATACCTTGTGGTATTGGCAATGAGTTCCTTTGCGCATTCGGGGCGATTCCATATGCCCGTATGGCCGATGCTGATGCTCTTTGCCGCCTATGGCATTCAGATAGCAAAGACAAATAAAAAAATGCGAGGATGGTTCCCGTTGGTTTTAGTGCTTGAGGTTTTTGTTTGTCTTGCGTGGAACTGGTTTAAACTCAAAGGAAGGGGAATGATTTAGGCGCTGCGCGCATTTTAGATTGCCGATTTTAGATTTTAGAATTTTAATAATACATATATATGAACTTAATATCAATAGAACAGGCGGAGGTGGTGCTCAATAGATTGAGAGCAAAGAAAGAAAAGGAGTTCTCGTCGCATGACTTTATCGAAGAATACAGTTTATGGCGAGAGGATGATTATATCGATTGGTTGAATAGTTTTAAAGGAACAGGAAAAGCCTTTTGGCATGTACATACCGACATCGGGACATTCCTCGGGGCACAAGAAGGAAAACTGAATCCGCGGTATCATCGGATTGGTCGAAGGGATAGCGAGAATGCCCATGGGAATATCGACCAACCGATGTGGTGGGCGTGGGATTGAGTGAGATGCTGTGCATTTAGAACTACGTTTTAGAATCGGAGATTTTGATAGATGGCAGAGAATAACAGAGACATAGTGCTGCAAACCATTAAATTCGAGGAGGATGTAGTTACTCGAATACTGCAATGTTTGACTGATGAGGAGGTGAGATACGTAGATCAATTCCAACTCAATCGGGAGATGTTGTTTAATCTGTATCTTCAACAAGGATGTAAGGCATTAGGGTGGTATGGAGATACAGCGGTTGTAGTAAAGTACTACTTGATGCCAGACACTGTATATGAATATGCAGAAAGGTTAGACGCATGGCACAAGAGAAATCTGCCAGAAGGAACTCCGGTTCGATTAGTAATCATCTTTAAGACGTTTAGTCCAGCTGTACGACCTATAGCCGGAATGAAAGTGCCGAGTGGAATAGAAGTATATACATGGAACGCGTTCTTGAAGCGAATAAAAGAAAGGACAGATGAAGAGGGGTATGATATAGTAGCCAAAGAGCCGAAAGATGTTAAATGGGTTGTAAATAATGTGATGGTGAAGTTGAGCAACCAATGGCTGATCAAGGAAGAGGCGAGAAGGGCATTTGAGAGGGAGAGAGTAACGTTATTCTTAGGAGCCGGAGTGTCAGTAGATGCAGGGTTGCCAAAATGGAATGAGTTGTTAGTGGGAATGTTTAAGCGCAAAGGTCGCAAGCCATTTGAATACATATCCGATAAATATGCCGATGATGTAGTGAAAGCATGCAATAACTCCAGTATCATTGTTGGTAGATATGCGTATAATGGGTATGGAAACATGGCGAGGTTTTCGGAACGCATCAAGGATGTGCTATATGAAAATCAGCATAATTCGCGGTTGGTGGATGAGCTATGCGACGTGATTGCTTCAGAGAAAGGGCATCGGCAGATATCGCATGTGATAACCTATAATTATGATGATTTGATTGAGACCGGGTTAGATAAGATAGGTTATAAAGAGTATTACTCGGTTTATGGAAAGAATAGGAATGCGGCAAAGAAGCTTCCGATATACCATGTGCATGGGATGATACCGCAACGTGAATTGATATCATCGACACCAATACTGAGCGAGAAAGATTACCACGAACTATACAAGAATAATCACAACTGGGCAAATGTAGTGCAGTTGTATTCGATGAATAACACGACGTGCTTCTTTATTGGATTGTCGATGAATGATCCGAATTTGCGGAGGCTGTTGGATTTTTCGCGTTCGGAGGAAGGAAATTCACCGGCAGAGATAGACAGGTTTCCGCATTATGTGTTTTTGAAAAAGGAACAATTAGGCGAGGATGTGATGAGCATGATTAATCAAGAGCATTGGGAAAAGCAGGAGGCGATGATGAAGGAGTTTGGAATAAATATAATATGGTATAATGAGCATAGCGAATTGCCAGATTTGATAGGTCAGATAATGTTGAAGTGATATGTGTTATACGAGGAGTAAATTATATCAAAGGACATTAGGATCCCAAGAGGGGGATACGAAGGCATGTGCGAGGTTGCAGATGGCTTATGAGAGAACCCGAGAGAATATGAAGGGTGTTCTGGGCAAGATAGCTACGGATTTTCCGAATCTGACGGTGCATGATATAACGCATGTAGATAAGTTATGGGAAGTTGCGGATGTAATAGTGGGAGAGGATTATCCATTAACCCCATTGGAGGGATTTATCTTGGGGTGTGCGTTCTTGGTTCATGATTCGGCCTTATCCTATGAAGCAGTGGGCGGAAAAGATAAGTTGAGGAATCATGCTTATTGGAAGGACACGTGCGCAGAGTTGGCGAATAGGGATGATTTGTCGGAAGAAGAGAAAGAGAAGGAGGCAGATTTTTCAACTATCCGTTATATCCATGCGCAGGAAGCGGAGACTATTATCCAGAGAGAATATCAAAATGCGAGGGGAGAGACGTACTACTTATTAGAGGACAGTACGTTGCGCACCCATTTGGGAGGAATAATCGGTAAAATAGCAGCGAGTCATCATTGGAGCATAGAGAAAGTAAGTCAACTGCCGACGCAGTTTAATGTGATAGACGGATTTCCGCGAGAATGGCGGGTTAATCCATTGAAACTGGCGTGTATCTTGCGCTGTGCGGATGCAGGACATATTGATAACGGAAGAGCGCCGGATAGTTTATACCGTATATTGCACCTACATGGCGTCTCTGAGCAACACTGGCGGGCACAGAATAGGTTGGTGGTAGTAGATGTGGATCGGAGTCATCCGGATAGAGCGATTATTCATTCAACACAGCCATTTACAGAGGAAGAATTTGGCGCATGGAATGTGGCATTTGACGCTGTTCGTGTGTTTGATGGAGAACTGAAAGCATCCAATAGGGTATTACGTGAGTTAAATATGGATGATGGCGGTGCCTTTGCTATTCAAGAAGTGGCAGGCGCTACCTCGAAGGAGGAAATGGCGCAGTATCTCCAGACAGAAGGATGGGATCCGTTTGAGGCATGTTTGCATATAGACGATGTGGGCGGGTTGATATCCAAATTAGGCGGAGAAGCCTTATATGGCAAGGAAGATAAGATCATAACCGCTATACGAGAGTTGATACAAAATGCACGTGATGCTATCCTGGCGAGGTATGTGTTGGAACCGCCATTTGCAGGGAGAGGAGTGATCGATGTGCATTTGCGACAAGAAGCAGGAGAAACGTATGTGAGCGTGTCGGATAACGGAATCGGCATGTCGGAGAACGTGATTAAGAACTGTTTCCTGAATTTCGGTTGTAGCCTCTGGAACTCATCCTTACTCAAAACAGAGTATTCGGGTTTGCGATCGTCCTCTTTCACAGCAGTGGGGAGATATGGGATAGGGTTCTATTCAATCTTCATGGTAGCCGCATCCGCAGAGGTACAGACACGCGTATATAATAGAGGTACAGAAAAAACGATTGTGCTGAAATTTCCCAATGGCTTGACATTGACTCCGCTAAAGAAGAATATCAATAGCGGGAACACCATCGTGTCTACCAATGTCACGTTTAAGGTTGATCCCAAAGTATATACATGGGATGGACGATATACTATCAGACGGAACGTTGAAGGAGAATCGAATTTTATCGCGAGGTTTGAGAATGTGATAAAGGTATTATGTGCAGGCCTGGATGTAGATGTGACATATCATGAGAATGACGAACCGGCAAGAAGAATACATCGAGATATTGCAGCGGTAGATTTAGACAAGAAGCAATGGTTGCGAGATATATCGTTTGCGGATGATCAAAACAATCCACGGTTGGATCTGTTTATAGAGACTAATTATAGGCGTTTGGAGTATATCCGGAAAGACGGAAAGATAGTAGGACTGGCAGCGATTAATATTCAACCATCGTATAAACAGGATTTTCTATCTATGTCAACAGTTGGAGGACTTGCAAGCGCAGGGCAGATTCATACGCGAGGGAGTGAGCATTGTATCGGATATTTGGATTCCATACCATCTGCGGCGAATAGGCAAGGTATTCCGGCTATGCAAGTACATAAGGAGGAAATTGAACAATGGGCGAAAAGACAATATGATCAGGTGAAGAACCATTTGGATCCGATAAGTCAATTGCATATACCCTATGCGATATCCGGGTTCAATGTGGATACAAGTGCGGAATGCTTAATCCAAATAGCTACGCAAAATGCTCCCGTGAAGCTCCTCACAATAGAAGAGTGTATAGAGGCAGTAGAAGCAGGAGCACGTTTGGTTTTTATCTTGAGCGGTTATTCCAGAGACCACGAGCGAGCTATGGAAACATATCTTAATCTGAATGAGGTATCCAGAATCTTAGGTGCGAGAGATATACTGATGTGGTCTGTACGCAATTCGGCATTTTTGAGGATATCGTCGATAGAAAAGCATTCGTTATATTCATTTATTAAACGTGCAGCACTACGTCATCATATTGAATTGGTGGAGCAAACCGAAGTGAATGCTATTCGTACATTATTTGGAATGGGCGATATACTATATGTAGAAGCGAAGAAGTAATGAGAAAGGGAAATTAAATGAAATTACTTGAGGTAAGTAGATATAAAAATAACTTCGCTGATCACCAACTTCCGTTTGTAACAGAACAAGGCGAATCATTGCGTAAGGTGGGATGTGAGGTCGAGTATTTCCTAATTAAGGGCAATTATATCAAGGCTGTTGGTGAGCTGAAGGCGAAGATACGAGAGTTCAATCCGGATATCGTGCATGCGCATTATGGGTTATCGGCGATTACGGCGGAGTTGCAAGGGTTGGTGCCGGTAGTGACGACGTTCCATAATGGGGAAACGCATAGTTGGTATATCAATTTTATTACTTCTCTGATGTCGTTGAGGGCTAAGCATGTTATCTATGTGGCGCAGCACATATATGATATGGTGTATTTCAAGGCACGGAACTATAGTATTATTCCTTGTGGTGTGCCGATGGATGAGTGCGTGGTGGTGGATAAGTCTGAGGCACGGAAACAATTGAATTGGGATGCGAAGAAGAAGTATGTGATGTTTGGAGGAGCGTTTGATAACACTCGCAAGAATTACAAGCTTCTTGCAGAAGCAGTTGATTGTTTAAAGAATGAGGGACTGAACGATATCGAATGCATTGAAATGAAGGGGTTGAGTAGAGCGGAGTGTGTGCTGAGGATGAACGCATGCGATGTGTTTGCATTGCCGACGAAGAATGAGGGAAGTCCACAAGCATTGAAGGAAGCCATGGCTTGCAACTGTCCCATCGTAGCCACCGATGTCGCAGACATCAAGCACCTCCTTGGAGATCTTCCCGGACATTACATACTGCCGAATAAGAAAGGCAATGCGGCATGGTGGAAGGGCGATGAGCATAGTGCCGAAAAATTGGCGGAGTTGCTGCGTCAAGCGTTGGCTTTTGAGGGAAGGACTAAAGGACGCGAACGGATAATAAAACTGGGCTTGACCAATGAGCAAGTGGCTAAGAGGATAATAGAGATATATGAAGATATTATTGGGAAATGACATAGACAGAACCGAGTGGAGCAGGTTGGTGCAAAACAGTTCCACCGGCACATGGTTTCAGACGCCGGAGGCGTATGAGTTTTTTGCGTCTTTGCCTGAATTGTTTATGCCGTTTGTAATCGGTATTGCAAATGCCCCTGCTGGGGCTCAAACCCATTTGCGTGCCATTTGCGTGGGCTATGTTACGGTAGAGAAGAATCCGGTTAAGCAATTCTTTACACGTCGAGCAATCATTATTGGTGGGCCGGTGCTGGCAGATGATTGTACGGATGAAGAGGTAGAAGCGTTGATGACGGCGGTGAAAAATCTCCCTTCCCTTCAGGGGAGGGTCGGGGAGAGGCTTTCTTCTCCTATTTATATTGAGACCCGCAATTTTAATAGTTACGCTAAATGGCGCAACGCATTCAAAGCTGCCGGATTTGAGTATCAGCCGCATTTGAATTTCCATGTGGATACATCGTCTGTAGAAACTGTAGAGGCGAATATAGGAAAGAGTAGGAAACGCGATATCAAGACTTCTATTCGTGACGGAGCGTTTATCATTGAACACCCCACGGCAGAACAAGTGCGTGAATACTATGCCATCTTGTCGAACTTATACAAAACGAAAGTAAAGACGCCTTTATTCCCACTCTCATTCTTTGAGGCATTAGTTCATCATAAGGACGGACGGCTACTTTTAGTGGCATTACCCAAAGAGGGTGGTGCATCCGAGATTATCGGCGGTACAGTTTGCGTGGCGCAAGAGGGTAAATGTCTCTACGAGTGGTTTGTTTGTGGACGCGATGGAGAATGGAAATCGATTTTTCCATCTTCGTTAGCAACTTATGCCGGTATCATGTATGCTGCGGAGCACGGCATGTCGCGTTTTGATATGATGGGAGCAGGTACTCCCAATGAGGCCTACGGCGTGCGGGATTTTAAAGCACGTTTTGGAGGAAAAGAAGTAGAACACGGACGATTTATTTGTATCACCAAGCCGTTGTTATATAAGATAGGAACATTAGGAGTGAAAATATTGAAGAAGCTGAAATAAGATGAACATTTGGATAGATATAAATCATATTCCGCAGTGGAACTTCTATAGACCCTTGGTGGAGGAAGTAACGGCGAAGGGGCATCAGGTGTATATGACGGTGCTGGATAGAGGGAAACTGGCGAAGATAGTGAAGCGCGAGACGGAGAAGATGGCGTATGTGCAAGTGGATGTGATAGGGAGACATCGCATGACCAAATGGTCGGCAATTTTGGAAGCGAATATACTGAGAGACTTGCAGTTATGGCATTGGATTCAGGGAAAGAAAATTGATATTGGTTTCTCCAATGGAATGCAGTTGGCAATGGTGTGCGGGTTGAAAGGGATACCGAACTATTCTTTTGATGATGATCCGCAGACGCGCGACAGGAAATGGAAAGAGAAATGGAATACAGAGTGCAACTTCTGCGTGTATGAAGATGAGACAATAAAAGCTCCATCACATGTGTTGCGCTGCACGAAAGAGTGGGCATATCTTAATCCGAGGACGTTTCGACCGAATGTAAAGGTGCTGGAGAAATACGGGGTGAAGCCGAAAGAGTATATGTTCCTGCGGGAAGTAACAGTAGGGACTACAAACTATGCAGGGCAGGAGAGAGGCGCGATATTGGGTATTAAGGATATGCTACCGTCAGGGATGAAAGTGCTGTTCTCGCTGGAGGAGAAGAAGCGGCGCGGGGAGTATCCGGCAGATTGGATCTTATTACAGGAGCCGATAGAGGACATCCATAGCCTGATTTATTATTCCGCAGGCTTGGTATCGTCCGGCGATTCGATGGCGCGTGAGGCTGCGCTACTCGGAGTACCATCATACTACCTCGGCATCCGCTATTCTATGCCGGCGAATGCCGCCGCTTCCAAAGTGGCGAATCTGCAGAACAGGAAGACGATGCCGTTTGAGGAGTGGATTGAGAATTTAGGATTTCAAAATTCAAATTTAGGATTTCAAGATTCAAATTTCAAATTAGAGAGTAAACCCAAAAAAGAGATAACCAAAAACACGGAATCAACAGTTGCTGATAGCAACCTACAGCCCCTTGCTTCTCAATCTGCTTATGAACAAGCTCACAGACAGCTTGACAACCAAGTCCCTGCCACAGATGCTGATGCTCATCATCTGCGTGATTCCTCACAAAAAAACGTTATCTGCGATAACTCTCAAAAAAACGTGTCATCAGATGACACTTCCAAAAACGGCCATGCGGGTGAGAACGTAATAGAACAGCGCATGAGACAGCAACAGGAGTTACGCGCAAGGATCGACGCAGAGTTCATCGACATCAACGCCTATATGCTACGCCTCGTTGAAGGAGTTAAAGAGTGAAAGATTTATGGATGCAGCAGATAGATACATAGCGAATAAATTATTTAGAGAAAAGCTCTTGCTTTCGGATGGGAATGCTTATGAGCAATTGTTTACCGAGATTATGACTCTTCGGTATCCAGACTTTAAGCAAGTAAAGCCGCAAGGAAGATATGGAGATATGGCTTGTGATGGCTATTCACTTGCAGAAGGATTATTTTGCCAAGTTTATGCTCCGGAGGATCTAAGTAAGAACGACGATGAATGTGAGAAGAAATTGGAGCACGATTTCAATAGACAATTTGAGTGGTGGACAAACCAAGGGTTTACGATTCAAAAATTCCGCTATGTTATTAATGATAAGTACAAGTCGGTAGGGCCAATAACCCATGCACGCATTCAAACTTTTCGAACACAACATCCGGAGCTGGATATTCAGATTTGGACAGCAGCTGATGTTGAGCGACTATTTAATGAATTAAGTTCATCCGATAAGGATTGTGTTATTGGCTTTGTACCAACACCATCGGCAGCATTGTGTGAAATAGCGGCACTAAACGACGTGACGTGCCATCTAATGAGTATTCATATAACTCCCACGGTTGCGACAATTCCGATGAGTGTGAATATGGAAAACAAGATACGATTTAATCATTTAAATGCAGATTCTGAACGTTTTCTTAGCGAAGGCTTGACGCATTCAGGTCTGGTGGAAGAATTCTTCGATAATAATAATTTTGAGCAAAGGGAAGTATTGCGAGAGAAGTTCAATGGATTGTATCAAGAAGCGTTACAAACTATACCAGATTCGGAAAACAATTCGGATGAAGTGTTTTTGTATATTTATACGAAGGCATGTCCAGATCCGCTGACAGACCCCACCAATACCGCAGTACGCGCATTGATGGCATACTATTTTGAGGCATGTGATATATTTAAGATACCAGAATGATACTACCAACAAAACATATACGGTTCTCGGAGTCGATATTAGGTTTAGCCGGATATCTGCTTAATCATATCAAGACCAATACGAGTTGTTCTATAGATGAATTATGGGAGTATTGTCAACAGAGTACAACGAGTTCTCGCTGTTTTGTTAATCAAAGTTTTGATAATATCATCAAGGCAGTAGATTTACTCTATATGATGGGGATTGTAGAATTAAATGAAGAAGGAAAGGTTCAGAAATCATGAAACTAATATCATTATCAGCGAATAAGCCAAGTTTTAAGACGATTCGTTTCAACGAGCAAGGAATCTCGTTGATTTCTGCAATGCGTCAAGAAACATCGTCCGGCAATACGTATAACAGCGTTGGTAAGTCGCTGAGCATATACCTTATTCATTTTTGCTTGGGAGCGAAATGCACACCTGATTTCAAAGAGAAATTAGCAGATTGGGAGTTTACACTGACATTCAAAGAGGGGGATGTAGTGCATACCTGTTTGCGCAAAGTCGCTCAATCAACCAAGATCATCTATGATGGTGAGGAAATGCGAAGCAAAGATTTTACCAAGATGATGGGAGAGGCAATCTTTAACCTAAGCGAGACGAGTCCGAAACTATTAGCTTTTCGAGACTTATTATGTCACTTTATCCGAAAAGGGGAAGCGGGATATGTGCAGTTTGATAAGTTCGTAGAGAAAGAGCAAGATGATACTGCATTAATAAGCCTGGGTTATCTATTAGGTTTAGATACCGAGATAATTGAGAAGAAAATGGTATTGAAGAAGAGCTTGGATACCCTGACAAATCAGCGCAATAATTTGGGAGATGATTCAGTGCTGGAGAGGATATTTTTAGGGACAACCAATCGCTCGGATATCGATATCAAGATAGTGGAGTTGGAGGGGATGAAGCAGCAATTGGAGAGCGGATTGCGTAGCTTTGTTATAGCTGAAGACTATGGCCAGATAAAGGAAGAAGCGGATGCTATATCTTTTCAGTTAGCGCAGTGGCGGAATAAGTTATCGAAATACAGGATAGCCTTAAGTAATATAGACAAAAGTATTACGCAACGGCCTGATATCAGCCGACAAGCTATAGTGGACTTCTATCATGAGGCGGAAGTTGAGTTAGGGGAGGCGATAGTGAGACGGTTGGAAGAGGTAGAGGCGTTTAATCAGAGTTTGATTAATGACAGAAGCCGTATATTGCAAGCACAGAAAGCACAATATGAGGGATTGTGCAATCAAGCATTGGAACAGATACAAAGGTTATCGGATTTAGAGAATGAGAAACTGCGGTATCTGCAAACTCATGGTGCTTTGGAAGAGTACACCCGATTAAATGAGCGACTCTCGGATATAAGGTTACAATTAGAAAAGCTGCACAACTATCAGCAGATGTCATCCCAATACGGGAATGAGATTGAGAACGTAAAGCAGCAGTTATCCCAAGAGAATGTAAGAGCGACAGAGTACTTGGATGCGATATCGGCATATAGGAATCAATTGTTGTCTGTGTTTATGGATACCGTTCATCGGTTCTATAGTGATAGATCGGCAGGATTGCTGATAAAAAACAACACCGGTGAGAATAAGCAACGATTTAATATAGAGGCGCGAATAGCAGATGATACCGGAGACGGAATAAATGATATTAAGTTGTTTTGTTTCGATTGGACAATGCTTTCGGCACGGAGAAATCATGGAGTGCAGTTCCTCGTGCATGATTCGAGGCTTATATCTGATGTGGATCCTCGTCAAGTAGCAGAACTGATTCGTGTGGCGAATGAGTATTGCGTGAGATATGATTGTCAATACATATTGACTATAAACAATAGTCAGATAGATGCAATACGCGATGAATTAGGGGAAGAGTTTTCAACACTGATAGAACGGAATGAGGTTGTACGCTTGGATGATAGGTCAGAAGAGGGTAAGTTGCTTGGAATTCAAGTGGATTTGAAGTATGAATAAAGAAGTGTTCCCAGAAATGCGAACGCGATGGACAAAAGATAGAATTATAAAGCGATATGGAAGAGATTAAGAAACTGCCGATTAGTGAACAGGAGTTTTAGAGGCTGAGGACGGAGAGCCGGTGGTATATCGATAAGACAGAGGATGAATTCTAATAAATGATAGATGAACTTCGATAGATAAATAGATAGATTTAGCGCAAAAGTCAAAAGTAAAAATGCACAAAATGCAAAAATAAATTTGCGTATGTCATTTATTTTTAGTAACTTTGCAGCGGATTTATCGGGAAGTGAAGATTAGGTTTTTAAACGACTGCGAAATGAGTGAAGGAATCATAAAATTCCACTGCGTCCTTAACGGTTGCTCAGCGTGGTGGAAAGGAACAGAGCGACCATAAAACTATCGGTTATGGAATACAATAGACCTACGATTGTTGCGCAGAGCACAATGCAGATGGCTGATTGCAGAAAAGGTCCGTGTGGCAGGCCTTCATGCAGTAGTAAACCATCAGGAACGCATTGATGTTATCGCGTGGAATGCGGTAGCAAGAAAAACTACCGCATTTGTTTTGAATCTATTATGTTTGTACGGAAACTACCATATATTATTTATCGAGCCTATCCAACGAAGGGATATCTGACAGATAATCGCAATTTTGGCTACGATACTGCTGCGAAGAGTTGCTTGAAAGTGGGAGATTTATTGATTTCTCATGGAGGAAGTATTTTCTATTCTCAGTTGGAGGATGAGTATATAAGTGTAGATGAGATTGCAAAAAAGTTGACAACAATTTTCACAGGTGTCAGCTATGAGGTGCTACTCGAGGATGCTACTGCTTTCTATGCAGATTTAGCGAAAATGGGATTTGTTGAATGTGTCGAGGATATGGATGCGGGAAAGTCATCAAATTACTTTTCTTATGACAATTACGAGCCTTGTATTCTTGATGCGGAGATCAATGTTCCGGTTGAGTATAACGTGGTGTTTGAGGGAGAGTATAGCCTAACCCGTGTTCATGTGGATATCTCCAGCCGATGCAATGAGAACTGCGTGCATTGCTATATTCCAGTTGAATGCAAACGCGGCATGATGGATGAAGATATGTTCGATAAGGTGCTCAATCAATGTGTGGATATGAAAATTATTAATATCACATTGAGTGGTGGTGAACCGATGCTGAATCCACATTTGAAATCATTTCTAGCCAAATGTAGCGAGGCTAATTTGTCCATAAATATACTATCTAATCTGACCTGCTTGTCCAATGAATTGTTGGAAGTAATTGCTTCAAATCCATTGATTTGCGTACAGACATCAGTGTATGCTATGGACGCGGATTTGCACGACTCGATTACACAGCATAAGGGGAGTTTTCAAAAGACAATAAGTGCCATCCGTGAATTGTACAAACGAAACGTTCCGATGCAGATTAATTGTCCGATTATGAAGCAGAATCTTCATTGTTATCGGGAGGTGTTGGAATTCGCGAAATCGCTAAATATAGAGGCGAGTTCGGATTATACATTGTTCGGGTGTTATGACTCATCCGGAATAAATCTCGGTTGTAGAATAACGAAGGCTGATGTTGAGGATGTTCTGGCTACTGACTATACGAATGCCAATGAATATAATGAGGCGATAGAATCCATTCATCAAAAGAATGTAGGCGATGACGAGTCGATATGTACGGTATGTAAATCATCGTTATGCATTTCGAATACGGGAAATGTGTATCCATGTGAGGGGTGGCAACGAATGAAATTAGGTAATCTCAATACGATGACATTAAGGCAGATCTGGGAAGATTCTCCGTTGACAAGGCATTTGAGGGAATTGAAGTATCGGGATTTCAAGGAATGTAGTACATGTCAGGAAAGAAAGTATTGTACGACATGCTTGATTATGAACGCTAATGAGAATGATGGAGGAGACTACATGCGAGTGAATCCGTACATGTGCGAATTGGCAAGGATAAAACGTCGTGTAATAGAGGGAAAGATGGGTGAAATAGCGCGATATTGATTACAAAATTAAAATATTTTGCAAAATTTGGCATATACATTTGTATATGTCATTTTTTTTTTGTATCTTTGCAGCCGCAAAGGTTGTGTAGTATAAATGTAGAAAATTAAACTATTTTTATAATGAAAAAGATAGAGAATATAGTCATCCAAAACTTTAAATCCTTAGAAGATGTGAAGATTCAAGGATGTAAAACGTTCAACCTATTTATTGGGCGTCCTAATGTAGGAAAGAGTAATATTATAGAAGCTCTATCTTGTTTGGCTATACCATATTTGTATCCTATGAAGAAATCATTAGGATCAATTTTCCGTATTGAGCGAACATCTGCGTTGTTTTATAATGGCAATGTGTCAAAACCTATTGATATTACTGTAGGTGATTATGGCAAGCAGATTATAAACACCGCCTCTAACCAGATTAATGTTATTGCTCGTCACCAGAAAGGTCAACAATCGTTAGGTATCGTGGATCTAAAAGTTAAAAAAGGACTTGCTGAATATCCTATTTTTAAGCCATATGTATATGAAAATCATGATAATAGAGATTGGACGACGCAAGTAGATATGCCTTTCCTATGTCCGTGGGATGGAAATAATATGATGCATGTCCTTCAGCAAAATGAACCGCTGAAACAGTATTTTGCGAATTTATTAAAAGAGTATGATTTACAACTGACGTTTGATTTGGCTCAGCAAGAAGTGAGAGTCCTGAAACCAGTTGATGATACATCCTCGTTCATTATACCATATGTGGCATTGGCAGATTCTATAAAACGCTTAATGTTCTACAAAGCTGCTGTAGATAGTAATAAAGACTCAGTATTAATGTTCGAGGAGTTGGAAGCGCACGCATATCCTCCGTATATCAGTAAAATCGCGCAGACGATTATTCAAAATCTAAGTAATCAGTATTTTATTACAACGCATAGTCCGTATGTGATAAACGAGTTTTTGGAAGATAAGTCTCTGGATGTCGCTATTCATATTGTTGATTATAAAGACGGTAAGACCATAGTGAAAACTTTGTCGAAAGAAGAGATGGACGAAGTATATAACTACGGAATTGATTTGTTCTTTAACACAGAAGCATTTTTAGACTGATTATGCAACGAGAAAATATAGTAGTACCGGAGTGTTATGTGGACACTAATATGATGAATGTTCTGCTAAACAAGTCGTGTAATCATCAAAAAGGATGTGCAACGGTATGCAAAACATTAGATGCCAGATTATCAGATCAATTTGCAATAGCAATTATTGACAAGGATAAAAAAGAACCTAAAGCATTAGAACAGTTTGAGCAAATTGGCGAATCGGAACATATCATTGTTTGCAAGCATCAAACAAAGCCACATTATTTGATTCAAATCAAACCGGCAATAGAAGTGTTTATTTTAGATGCTGCAGCAGAACTAAATGTGAATCTTGCTGACTATGGATTGCCGACAGAACTCAATGAGTTAAGAAAAATTACAAAGACCATAACAGCAAAAGAAGATGTGACGTTTGCGAGATTGTTTCATGCATTGCGTACAGCATCTCATATACAGTGTTTGGATAATGTGTTACAATATCTATTAACAAACAAATATAATGCATCTGATACGGAGATTTGTAAAATAATGCAAAGTTAATATGACTATGGATGCATGTCCGATCCATAAATCGGGGTGTCCTTCGGGAAGAAGAGTGGCACGATAGATGAATGGAAGGAAGCGTGAGGGATAAAATACATTAATTGAATTTCAGTATGGGACGCCCCTTTAAAAGCGAATTGAAAGAGTTGCAAAGCACTTTGAATTGGATAGATTGCCAAGATGTAAGTGGACTGCGTGAATTTTTGTGTCAAGAGACTACTAAGCCTCTCATTTCGATTGGATCGGGAGGGTCGTATAGTGTTTGCTATTATTCGTCATTATTGTACAGAGAATATTGTAGTGTCGCAACACAATTAACACCTTTGGCTATTCAGTCTGCCACACCTAACGAGCTGAATGGATCAAAGATGTTGTTTATCAGCGCGAGTGGTAATAACAAGGATATCCTACAGTCTCTAAAAGTGGGTATTGATGCCGGAGATACGAAAGTGGCAAGTCTTTGTGCTAAAAAGAAAAATAAGATTAGCAAATTTGCAGAAGATCATCATCATGTATTATGTCACTATGCATTTCCTAAAAAGGACGGATTCTTAGCTACAAATACCTTGTATGCGTTTATGGGGTTGTTGTATCGTGCCTATTTCCCCAACGCACAACTATCCCAGAGCATTTCTATGTCGTCGGCGCCCTTTACCTGTATTCGGGGAGAAAAGAGATTTGCAGATTTTGATTATTTCATAGTCCTATACGGAAGATACGGAGAGCCGGTGGCATGTGATATAGAGTCAAAATTTTCGGAAGCAGGGTTAGGAGCAGTGTTGTTAAGCGATTATCGAAATTTTGGTCACGGACGTCACAATTGGATTGACAAAAGGGGAGAGAAAACATGCGTGATCACAATAATGACTCCTTCTGATGAGTTGTTAGCCAGAAAAACAATAGGTTGTTTGCCAGATACAGTTTCTGTGTTGAGCATAGAAAGTACATTGGACGGTGTTCTGGCTCCTATAGACTTGATATGGAAATCTTTTTATTTGGTTTCTGAATTAGGGACTGTTCGTGGTATAGATCCCGGACGTCCAGGGGTTCCTGATTATGGGACTGATTTATACAACCTTAATTACTCAAAACTTGTTGTTAAAAAAAGTCGGGAGTCAAAAGATAACCAGAAGCAAAGAGCAATATTGCATAAATCGAGAAATACATCTGTTGAATCGATGCAAGAAGATGTATGGCAGATGTATGCTGAGGGATATGACGCATTTGTGAAACGAATCAATTCGACCCAATTCGGGGCAATTGTGTTTGATTACGACGGAACCCTGTCAGCCAACGACGAGAATGCTCGATATGCAAATCGTTTAGATCCGACCATTAAACAAGCATTGATACGTCTTCTAAATGGTGGTATACGGTTGGCTATCGTCACAGGTCGTGGTAAATCAGTATGGGATGTCATTAATAACGAATTGGCATCATATAGCCAGCAGATATATGTGGGGTATTATAATGGTGGGTGTGTCTGTCGAATGGAAGATACGAAAGATTTGAGTGATTTCAAGAGTAAGCGATTGCATGAGCAGTTGAGAGTGCTCAAAGAGATACTTTTAAAGAAATGTGAGTGGATTAAAGCAGATGATATCGAGGAGAGAAATTGCCAGCTTACGATAAAAGACAAGCGCCAGTCACAGTTAGTTGCTATGCTGTGTAAGGAAATCATTCTGTCTCAAGGGTTGGAAAATATATGCGTTTGGCAATCATCTCATTCAATGGATGTAGTGGTAAAATCCGTTGCAGACAAGAGAATGATAATGGAGTGGTTGGGTGATGCAAATGTATTATGTATAGGAGATAGAGGAGATGTGGAGGGGAATGATTTTCAATTATTGTCGACTCCCTACGCTTTAAGTGTAGATAGAACCTCTTTGAATCCGGATACATGTTGGAATTTAGCACCGGACGGGATAAGAGGGGTTGAGGCAACGTTGTGGTATTTGTCTAAAATTGTCCTAAAAAGTAACATGTTTAAATTAAAGTTGTAGTATGAATAGTAGTGTTGCAGGACAATTGTTGTCTAAGGTAATGAACTGGGATGATGCGACTTTGGCTGGAGAAGCACCATGGTTGTTGTTCATGGCAAGTATGAAATATGACTCATATGATCAATACATGCCTGGAACAAGATTTATGGCTAGTTTGGTTCAATGGCTTGGCCAATTTGAGACTATCGAAGAGAGACAAAAGGCATATGAAATGGTGAAAGAGAAGTTGATATTTATATCATCGACTCAAGTAACATATCTGGTAAAGTTGTTGTATACGACTAAAATTAAACAGGATATTTTTAGCCAAGTTGCTGAAAAGTTGGGGGAAAAGCAATATCTGGTTAAGAGAATAGAGAATTCGTCTGAATATAAGATGAGTACTAGACGTTCGTTAATAGTAGGATTAAGCGATGGTGCTCATATCGATGTTTTGAGGAGAACAGCCGGTTTTAATAATGATCAGGTGTTGACCAATTATTATCCGAGCGAAGATAAAGCTCAAGATATGATAGATGAACTTGCAAAGGATGAGTCCATGCGAGACGTTAAAGATCCTAAATTTGGAACGTTATATCTTATCGATGATTTTACGGCCAGTGGAACAAGTTTTATACGTATGGAAGGCGACGAATATAAAGGGAAAATATGCAAGGTATTAGGAGATTTGGATGCTGAAGGCTCTGCTTTTAATGTAATGTTTCGCCCAAAATCTTTAATTCGAATCCGATTATTATTTTGCATTGCAACAGAATACGCTTTGAGATATATTGAAGAAGCAGTTAAGTCTTATTTAAAAGAGAAGGACTTATTAGGTAGATTTGATATTAGGATTGATGCTGTTCAAACAATTAATGATACCATTTCCTCAAAAGTTATGTCCGATACGGAATTGATGAGGATTGCCGAAAACTATTTTCGAGATTCTGCTGAAGTGATGACAAAGAGTTATTGTAAAGGGAAACATGATTTTCCATACTTAGGATATAATGAAGGTGCATTACCTATCATTTTATCTCACAATACACCCAACAATTCGCTGCCGTTACTATGGCAATATACAGCTAATTTTAAAGGTTTATTTCCACGTGTTAATAGGCATATTCAATGAGTTATTATAATCCATATTTGATAAGAGCGTCTGAAACTGTAGAGTCAGATGATGTGTTCCTGCGGTTGTTGTCCGTCGAGCCATTGGCGCGTTTGCAGGAAAAGAACCAGTCTGGAGATTTATGGGGTAAGACATTGTATGTACGTAGTTCCCCTGGAGGAGGGAAGACAACCTTATTGCGTCTTTTTAGTCCATCTATACTACGCAAAATAACTTCGCGTCTAAAACATATCTATTCTCCATTGAGTCATCTCGATGTTATTGATGGGCAACGCATTAATCGTGCAGGAGTATATCTATTAATGAGTCGTGATTATTCTTTTTTGGAAGATGAGGATTTGTTTTCTGAGGTTGAGCAAAAACGAGCTTTCTACGCATTGTTAAATGCTCGTTTGCTTTTGGCAACATTAAAGAGTGTGATGCAAATCTGCAGGATATCAAAAGAAGAATTAAATCAAATAGAATATAGATGTCCAGATGAGGTGAGCACTGAGCATGTGAATGGAAGCAATGCGCAAGACTTATTGGCATGGGCTAGAGAAATTGAAACAAGAATTATATCGGCATTTGACAATTATGATGTGGATTATGGCGTAGGTCATAATTCGCTATTTGTCTTTGACCAAATAAGAGCATCGTATTTTTATTATAAAGGGAAGCCAATTTGTAAAGAATTTATTTTTCAATTGGATGATGTTCATAAACTGACAGATAACCAAAAACGATATCTTCGGGAAGAAGTTATTGAAACAAGAAGGTTGGCAACGATATGGATTGCTGAGCGTTTAGAGTCTCTAACAACGACTGAGATATTGGAGGATAATAATATTCCTCACAGGGATTACGTAGAAATAAGACTGGATGATTTGAGCAAAGTCGTACCGGCAACACTCAAGCATATAGCAGAAGTGAGATCCAATTATTCCACTTCAGGAATAGTATTGACATCATCCTTGTCCGATATCAATCCAGATGTTCAGGATTATAAATATGCAAAGATTATTGACAAATATAAGGCGCGAATACAGAAGTATCCAACTCTATCGATGGTAGAGAATTGGCTTTCGTTAATCGAAAACAAAAGAAGCAAACGTGATGTGGCAGTGTATTATAGAACATTGTTAATGTTTCTTGCTCGAAAAGGGAATGCTTCAGATGGGATTCAGATGCGTCTTTTCCCCTATGGCCCTGATGAGATGGAGGACGAACTTAAAACATTACTTCCTTTGGCTGAAAAGATATTCGATTACGAAAATAATTTGGTGTCATATTATGGCGAACAGACACTGTATGATATAGCTTCCAATAACATTGAGCAGTTCTTACGTTTTTCGTCTGTAATGTATGAATTACTATTATCAAAAAGATTATCCTCACCGAATCATTATGATTTGACAACCGATGAACAGGATACGATTTATAGACAGGAAAGCAAAAATAAATTTGATGAGATACTGCGTTTAAGAGATGGACAGAGAGTAAGCCATTTCTTAAAACATATAATGGATTTTTGTTGTAAAGAGACATTTACGGATGCGTATTCGTATAAGGTAGTGAGCGGCTTTGCTGTGCTGGAAGAAAATGGGAAGGATGCCTGGTTTCAGGTTAAGGAGAATAAGCCATTAGCAGATATGCTTCGAATTTGTTTGGCATACAATCTCCTTAGTAAATTTGAGACTACTCAGGGAGCGAAGGACCAAAAATGGTCAGTATTTTATATTAATAGGTGGTTATGTGTATATTGCGGAATTCCATTGGATAGAGGGGGATGGAGAAAAATATCAGTAAAAAAACTAAATACATGGATATAGGTATGGAGAAACGATGGTGTTCATATGTGTATTTGGAGAAGGATGATGTTCTTACTTTCGCAGCGGATTACTTTGCAAAGAGGCAATCTACTTTACTATTTGTAATGGGTTGTGGGTTTGATCCAAGAATGAACAATGTATTAGAAAAGATCATATCTCAGGATAGGTTTAATCAAATAGAGTGTATCTTAATAGATTTTCCATCGCTTGAAAGCTTGCCGGAAGATAAGTTGTACAAAGCAAACAAAGTAAAGTTTGACGAATTATGTAGCAAACGTAATATATCAGTACGTGAAGTCAGAGACAATCATCCTAAGGATATTGAAAAGCGTATAATGGGCATATTAAAGCAGTTGCGCGAAATTGATTATTCGGAGATATCAGATATCATAATTGATGTAAGCGCAATGCCGAGAGCAATATATTTTAATGTATGCAAGTTTTTTTATAAACAATGCGTAGATAATACAAAAAATTTATTTTTTACTGTTTCGGAAAATGTTGAAATAGACAAAAGGATTATAGATATTTCGGGAGATGAAATACATCCGATGCACGGTTTTGGTATAAATAATATGCTAGAATCGAATTTAGATAAACGTTCTGTACTGATTCCCTTATTGGGACAAAATCATGCCGTTGAATTGGGTAAAATATATGATAATTTTAAGCCGGTTGATGTGTGCCCAATATTACCGTTCCCATCAATGGACCCTAGACGTTCAGAAGATATTTTGATAACTCATATGGACTTTTTTAAAAGGATAGAAATTGCGGAACCGCAAAACTTTACTTATGCAGATGAACGCAATCCGTTTGAGTTATATAGTATTATTTGTGATTTAGTCAATAATTACAAGAAGACGTTGATGCCAATTACCACATGTGTATGTTTTGGTATAGCAGCATTGACGAGTAAGTTGATGTCATTAGGAGCTCTCTTATGTGGTCTTGAGAATTCGTCTGAGATTTCATTCTATACCTCATCGCCTGTCGCTTATCATGTTAAAGATCAGGCGAGTATAATGAAGATTAATTCCAAAAGTGATATATTTTTAATGTGGATAACAGGTGAAGCATATGGTAAATAAAAGAGTGTGTGTAGGTGCCGGCCTAATTAGTTTGGATATTCTATTGAGGGACGATGGAATACGCCCTATTTCGTACTATGTGGGGGGGACATGTGGTAATGTCATGATGATATTATCGTATATGGGATGGGATGCATGTCCTATAGCACGGCTTGATAACTCAAAATATACAGAACGGCTGCTTGCTGATATGCGCAAATTTAATATAAACACTCAATACATATCGACAGAAAACGGACGTACTCCTGTGATTATTCAAAGAAATATAATAGATAAGGACGGGCATCCGACGCATAAATTTGAGTGTCGGGGGAACGATGGAAGATTCTATCTTAATTTTAGTTCATTAACAAAGAAACAAGCTCAAGATGTTTTAAACAAAATTGATTTTGTCCCAAATGTGTTTTTCTTCGATAGAGTCTCACCTGCAATCATTGATATGGCCAAAGCTTTTAAAAGTAAGGGAAGTCTTATCTATTTTGAACCTTCGTGCAAAATCTCCGAAAAACATTTTGATGAGTGTGTTGAATTAGCAGATGTCATAAAATTTGCAGAACAAAGAATCTCTAATCTAACTTATTTTGACGATATTACTAATACAATCATTATTCAAACATTAGGTGAAAAAGGATTGAAATTCAGATATGATTCTACTTGGATTACTTTGCCCCCAGTCCCGAATGACGATATAGTTGACACTGTCGGTGCAGGAGATTGGACAACAGCAGCGTTTATATATCAATTGTATAATAATACTAAACAAAACGAACAAGGAATCGCTATTGATAATATAAAATCTTCTTTGGAGAAGGCACAAAAAATCGGTTCAAGGAGTTGTTCTTATGAAGGAGCAAGAGGTATGATGATTCTACCGTTTAATTCCCTTAAACAGTTACTATGAAATATAACGATAACGTATCATAACACGTTGAATAGTATGACGATGAAGGTACGTCGCGTGATGGCGCATGGAAAATAATCAATGAATAAATAGAAAGAAAATGAATATATCGATTTTTGGATTAGGGTATGTCGGATGCGTGGGAGCTGCGTGTCTGGCGAAATTGGGACATCGGGTAGTCGGTGTCGATGTGAATGAAAACAAAGTAAGGCTCATCAATGAAGGTAAGCCGACTATCATTGAGGAAGGCATAGCCGAATTATGTGCAGAGGCGCATGAGAAAGGGTTGATGAGCGCGACTATGGACGTTCGTGAGGCGGTGCGTGCTACTAACGTTTCCTTCATTGTAGTCGGAACGCCTTCTTCGAAAGAAGGACATCTGAACCTCAATTACATCTATAAGGTAGCGGAACAGATAGGTGCTGCTTTGAGCGACAAACCGGCTAACAAAGACGGATTGCGCCATATCATTGCGATTCGATCGACGGTGCTGCCGGGGACGAATGAAAAAGTGGGGCGGATAATAGAAGAGATAAGCGGGTTGAAGCGTGGTAAGGACTTTACCATCGTTAGTAATCCGGAATTCCTGCGTGAGGGTACATCAGTCAAGGATTATTTCAATCCGCCTTTGACGCTGGTCGGTACTGATATGCCAGAAGCAGAGGCTGTCTTCCGTGAGATATACAAAGGTATAGATGCTGAGTTTATCTGCACAGACATTCGTGTCGCGGAAATGATGAAGTATGTCAATAATACATACCATGCGCTGAAAATTGTCTTTGGTAATGAAGTCGGCAATATCTGTAAGGAATTGAACATCGATAGCCATAAAGTGATGGAGATTTTCTGCAAGGATAAGCAGCTTAATATTAGTCCGTATTACTTCAAACCGGGTTTTGCCTATGGCGGTTCGTGTCTTCCGAAAGATATGAAGGCACTCAAGACTCTCGCGCATGACTATTATGTAGATGTGCCGTTGATCGAGGCTATTGGTGAGTCCAATGAACTGCAGAAACGTCGTGCGGTGCAACTGATCATGGCGCAAGGCAAACGTAAAGTGGGTATCCTCGGATTGTCGTTCAAGGCAGGAACGGACGATTTGCGATGCTCGCCAATCGTGGATGTAGTGGAGAATCTGTTAGGTAAAGGATTTGAGATTAGAATCTATGACAAAAACGTTAAGGTGAGTGAATTGACAGGTACGAACAAAGACTTCATCATGGCAAAAATTCCACACCTGCAGCATTTCGTAACTGATAATCTGGAGACCGTTTGTCGCGAAAGTGATGTACTTGTGGTGACAAATAAAGAGGCGGAGTTTAAAGAACTCTTGGCTCAATATCCAAATAAGGTTATTGTGGATCTGGTGCGTCAATGGAAAGAGATAGATTATGCCGGCCATTATGAGGGACTATCATGGGGCGATGTCAATACCAACCGCTCCGGTCAAGAAGCAGATGTAGCGAAGGATTTCATGCAAACGGAGTTTTAGGATTTCAAATTCTAATATTATGGATAAAAAATTTGTAGTGACCATCGGTCGGGAGTTTGGGACCGGAGGACGGCAGATAGCCGTGGAGTTGGCCAAGATACTGGGTGTGGAGGTGTATGACAAAGGACTGCTACGGCAGCTGGAGGAACGGGACAACATGACCCAGGAAGAGCTCGATAAAGTCAAGGCAATGAAGAAGAGTTGGTGGTATGAGACCATCTCGCAGGATCTGTACAACGACGAGGAGTTCATCGTGCGGTCGCTGGCGGAGAAAGAGTCGTGCGTCATCCTCGGGCGGACAGGGTTCCATATCTTCCGCGATAACCCCAATGCGTTCAAAGTGTTCCTGATTGCAGACAAGGCGTTCCGTCGCGACAAAGTGGCGCGGAGGTTGAATATCAACGAAGGCAGTGCCGATCTGCTGATTAACAAGGTAGATGAGGCGCGGGAGAATTTCACCCATACCTTCAGCGGCAAGAGCCGGTACGATGCGCGGAACTACGACCTGGTGCTGAATGTAGCAGGGCTGGAGCCGAAACAGATTGCCGGATTCATCGCCGAATGCGTGAGGGAAAGAATGAAGAAAGATGAAAGATGAAAGATGAAAGATGAAAAATGAAAGATGAAAAATGAAAGATGAAAGATGAAAGATGAAAAATGAAAGATGAAAGATGAAAGATGAAAGATGAAAGATGAAAGATGAAAAATGAAAGATGAAAGATGAAAGATGAAAAATGAAAGATGAAA